>VOFC01003044.1_pt1 | contig 43015 bp, 76 predicted proteins | sample 5384161 | NCBI WGS metagenome assembly VOFC01 (sample SAMN12384722, study PRJNA508395) | human gut metagenome | isolation source: healthy gut B | host: Homo sapiens
ACATCTGCAGAAACAGTGACTGAAGAAATTTTGAGTAGTGGAATTGGGGGAAGAAGTATTTAGATACTATAATAAAAGAGATTAGCTGGCTTGTATACTGACAGAGGACATAGTAAACAGATTTGCGTTATTATCAGGGATTGTAGGGAGATTCCGAAGAGCTTTTTGTTCAGATGATGAAACAATAGGATTGGTACAGGAAATATATGGAACAAAAAGTTAATAAAGGGATTTGTTGCGTTTTCCGCTATAATAATCTGCCAGCAAAGAATGTGTTGCCTGAATATGTTTGTGATTATAAGAAACGAGCAGGGTTATTTCAAAGATCTGCAGATTTAGAGTAGTTCTTTTTTCTGAGAGAAAAAATTAAAAATCGTTTTTGGTTCTTCTGGAGAGTGATTATAGCGTTTGGGAAACATCCGGAGAAACCATTACCTCAGAGTGTCGGTAAAGTTCTTTATCAAAGAAGGCTTTGAGATGCCCTTTCTTTTTTTGCAAATCTTTTCTCTTGTCTACATATATAAACCTAAGAAAAAACTTGACGTTTAAATATTACAAGTGTAATATTTAAGAAAATACGAAAAAAAGGAGAAATAAAACTATATGAGAAAAACGAAAAAAAAAAAACACACGAAGACTATCACAAAAATAGTTTTATTTAGCGGTATATTGATTGGTGGTGGAATCGGTATTGTAACAATAATGAATTGTAATGTTCCTGAAAAAGACTAATGGAATATATGAAATATATTGAAAAAGGGGAATATGAGCAAATGTATGCCATGCTGGATCAGAAAAAAAAAGCAGCATGAACAGTAAGGAAGAATTTATAGAACGAAATTCTAAAATATATGAAGGCATTGAGATGTCTGATCTGTCCATAACCGATATTACAGTAAAAAGAAAAGAAAACGGAAATGCGGCAGTTTCCTATACAACAAATATGCAGACTGCTGCAGGAAATGTAGAATTTACCAACAATGCGGTATTTTCACATGATTGGACAGGATATCATTTAATCTGGCAGGATCAGTTGATTTTTCCAGAGTTATCTGCAACGGATAAAGTTCAGGTAACGTCAGAAGAGGCAAAAGAGGAGATATTTTAGACAGAAATGGTCGTCAGTTGGCTGGAGAGGGAACTGCATCTTCGGTAGGAATTGTTCGGGCAGGATGGAGAACAGAGAAGATACAATAAAAAAACTGGCAGAGTATCTTGGAATTGGAGCAGACGAAATTGAGGATAAGTTAAAAAGCCGATTGGGTAAAAAGCAGATTCTTTTGTACCAGTAGCAACAATTCCTAAAATACAAGAGGTCGATCTTCTGACAGTGAATCCGGATGAAACTGTTCTGGAAGAAAAAGAAAAGCAGGACACATTATTGAAGATTCCAGGTATTATGTTATCTGATGTAAAAGTACGAACTTATTATCTAAAAGAAGTTGCCTCTCATCTGGTAGGGTATGTACAGGCGGTTACAGCCGAAGATTTGCAGGAACATAAAGGGGAAGGGTATCGTACAAACAGTGTGATTGGAAAGACTGGACTGGAAACGCTTTATGAAAAAAGAACTAAAAAGGAACAGATGGGTGTGAGATCTGTATTGTAGATGCAAATGGAAATAAAAAAGTGTTATTGCATATGAGCCTAGAAAAGATGGAGAAGATATCCATACTACGATTGATGGTGATCTTCAAAGTACTCTTTATGAACAATTTAAAGAAGACAGAGGATGTTCTGTAGCTTTGAATCCTTATACAGGGGGAAGTATTGGCGTTGGTAAGTACGCCATCTTATGATGATAATGATTTTGTACGTGGAATGGACAACAGCCAGTGGAGTGCATTAAATGAAAATGAAGATAGGCCTTTATACAACCGCTTTCGCCAGACATGGTGTCCTGGCTCAACTTTTAAACCTGTAATTGCTGCAATTGGATTAAAAGTGGGGGCATTTACTGCAAATGACGATTTTGGAAATGAGGGTCTGGCGTGGCAGAAAGATTCCTCGTGGGGAGATTATACAGTGACTACACTTCATGATTATGAACCTGTGATCTTGAAAAATGCGCTTATTTATTCAGATAATATTTATTTTGCAAAAGCAGCATTAAAAATTGGTGCGGATCAACTGATGCAGTCTCTAAATCAAATAGGATTTAATCAGGAACTTCCATTTGATATTAAAATGTCAGAGTCCCAATATTCTAATACGGACAAGATAGAAACAGAAATCCAGCTTGCTGACAGTGGGTATGGACAGGGACAGATTCTGGTAAATCCTTTGCATCTTGCAAGCATTTATACGGCTTTTCTAAATGATGGAAATATGATAAAGCCATATCTTCACGCGGATGGTGGAAGCACTTCCAGTGAAATCTGGATAAAAGATGCTTTTTCACCACAAATTGTTTCGGAGGTTATGGAGGGGTTAGAGGGTGTAGTGAATAACCCGGAAGGAACTGGTTATGGAGCATGCCGGGAAGACATTAGATTAGCAGGAAAAACCGGAACAGCGGAACTGAAAGCTACAAAAGAAGATACATCTGGAACAGAAATTGGCTGGTTTACAGTTTTTACTACAGACAGAGATGCAAAGAATCCTATTTTGCTCATCAGTATGGTAGAGAATGTGAAAGATATTGGAGGAAGCGGTTATGTGGTGGAAAAGGATAAAGGCGATACTGGATGAATATCTCGGTAATGAATAATTTTTACCTTTAAATATTACAAATGTAAGAGGAAAATGATATGAAAAAAATTTGGAAAATATTTTGGGGAGTTATTTTTCTTGCTGTCTGTAGTGGATGTGGCATAAAGAAAGAGCAGAAAAAAGACAATTGAAGATACGAAAGAAAAAAAATTTACAGAGAGTGTGAAATGCTGGCAGAAGACTATCAGAGCATATATGAGAATGCTGCGAAAGAAAATGCACTATATGAGCTGAGTACAATACAAAAAAAAGTATGGATTATTTTGGAAAATATGGATATGCAGTAATTGATTCCTACAATCAGCTGGATATGGTTCAAAGTATTAAAGTAGATGATTTTTTGAAAAAAAGCAGAAAAAGAGAAGAATGGAAAAACTACTATATTTCAAGTTATAGCAGGGGATCATTTTATCCGGTATGATCTGAAAACCAAACAGGGGAAAATAGACGTTGAAGTAAGCTCTTTTAAATGGAAAGAGGACACTTGGCAGAAAACATATTATCATGAGTTTAGAGCTAATTCATGGAAATATACAGAAAACGGGCATTTCTTTATAGAAGAATATCATCCGGCAGGATATGATGGACCGTCTGGATATCGGGACTTTCGGGTAGCACCGTTAAATAAAAAATGTCGGGAGTTGAATCGAAAATATATACTTCCTTTTGGATATACACTTAATAAATTGTTTACTTCTAATTGGAGTGAAAAAAAATTATGATGGAATAAATTTTTATGATGTTTTTGATCGTTTACTTTCAATGGAAGAAAAAACTGATGAATTTAAGGAAGGAAAGACTTATGAAATCCCAAAAAGAATCATTTGAAACGATATTTCAAAAATATTTTAATATAAGCGCAGAGATACTGCAGACAGGAACGGTATTTCACACAGAAATACAGACATATCGGTATCGAACCAGAGGAATCGTATATGATTTTGCTCCCACACCATATATTCCATATCCGGAAGTTGTTTCTTACATAGAAAATCAAGATGGAACAATAACACTGGAAGTAAATGCGGTATGGCCACAAAAAAGAATTAGATCAGGCGTTTTGTCATAGCGTAACCATTCGGCTGTTAGATAAAGATAGATTTCAATATGTATCCAATTATGTATCAAGGTCAGAAATAGAGGTTACCTGGTATACAGAAAGATTATCAGACGAAAAGTGGGAGGAATGTTATGGAGATAATTGATATGATTACAAAAAAGAAAACTGAAAAAGATGATGAGCGTTTTATTTATTTCGGGATGCTTTTTCATAGGAAATACAAAATGTAAAGGGGCTGATTTAGAATATATTTCACAGGAAACGGCGAATTATGCTGTACAAGAAAGAGGATATGATTTGCCAGTAGATGAAGTCGTGAAAGAAGAAGCTATTGAAGATTGTAAGAATGTTATGAATCAGATGAAAGTCATTTATCAAAAGGCGGATAAAGGGACTTCATCGAATATAGTAGTTTCTGAGACAGTAATGGAAGAAATGCAGGAAGTATTAAAGGAAAAAAAATGTCCCCGTTATTACATCAGCACCGTATTCAAATATGGCTAATTATTCTAAAATGGAAGAATTTCTTTCCAGGGCAGAACAGGATCGGCCAGGAGATATCGTCTTATATAGGATTAACAGGGATGGTGGGATAGAAAGACTCAAATTCAATTATGATGGGACAGATATGTATTTGTTGGCTGCGAAAGTTGTTTGGGGTATGAACGACAATCCATCTATTGTATATGTTTCGTATACAAGGATAGAAGAATGGAAATATACAGAAAAAGGCTGGTTTGGTTATACGCTATGTGTTCCAAAATATCCGGAAGTATCAGAAGCGGTTGATGGCAGTTCTATGATAAGAATTAAACCTTTAAGTGATGAATGCAGGGAAGTTTCAAAGAGGTGTGTGTATTTGCTTGGATATCAGGGGAATAATCTTTTATGTTCTGATTGGGATAGATCTGATATGGAAGGGTTAGATTATAATGGTTTATATGAATATTTATATCGAATGAAATACGGGGAGAGATATGAGTTTTCAGGTAACTCAAGTGGAATTCCGGCAGAAGAGTTTGAAAATCTGATAATGGAGTTTTTGCCGATAACAGCGGAGCAAATTAAAAAATGGGCAGTATTTGATTCGGAACATCAAACTTATGACTGGGAACGATTAGGCTGTTTAAATTATAGCCCTACTTATTTTGGAACATCTTTACCGGAGGTTCGTTGAAATAAGAGATAGCGGAGAGGGAAACAGTGTGTTGGTTGTTGATGCTGTATGTGATACATTTATATGTAATGATGCCGTTATTACAAGTGAGCTGACTGTTAAGTTCAACGATGATAAGAGTTTTAAATATATGGGGAATAAAATTCTGAATAATGGTACGAAAGAAGTTCCCAAATATCAATATAGAATAAAAAGAAAGAACTGATAACAACTATCAGCCCTTTCATATTTGTTAATTCCATATATGTAATTTTTTTAAGATATCAGAAGTGATTTCAAATGCTTTTTTGCCAGTTGCATTAGAATCACTTTGGATATTGGTTGCAAAATAATAGCTGTTATCGGAAGTTTCTACATAGCCGATAAACCAGCCGTTGATATCCTGTCCGTTGACACGACCGGTTCCAGTTTTTCCGTAGAAATTACCATTAGGTGTACTGGCAATTTTATAGCATTTTTAACAGAAAATACATTTTGGGAATTTAGATGGAATTCATTTGTGTTAAATTTTTTTAATAATGTTACTTGCTCTAAGGCGAGATTTTTAATGAAAAATCGGACCAGTATAAATCCAGATTTGAACTGGTTGTCTGGTTTCCATATTCTATTTTATTCAAAAATTCCTGGACTCTGTTAATTCCGAGCTGCGAATCAATTGCCTGGAAATACCAGTTAACGGAATTTTGCATAGCAGAGTTTAAATCCTGATCAGCTTCCCAGGATGGAAAAGGAAAGGCATCACCATTCCATGTCATGGAAGAGTGTTCTGGTGTGATGCTTCCGGATTCCAACCCCTAATAATGCATCGTATATTTTGTAGGTAGACTCTGGCGGAATACGTTTGGTGGCTTCTTCAAGATCGTATATTTTCCAGGAATCCAAATTATTGTCATACAAAACAAATGATCCATCATATGTTCCAAATGTTTCGGATATATCTAACAGGGAGATATTTTTGTCTGTATCACTAAAATGATATACGCTTTGAGTAGAGGCATCAATGGATAAAATGGGTGTACATCCAATAAAAACAGCACTAATGACCAGATAAATTATCAATGCTCTCATTTTTTGATAAAGAGTTTCTTTCCTAAAAACGGCGATGTTGAGAATACGTCGTTTCATCTGCCTGAAATTTCCGGACATTCCAACTGCCAGTGGAGAGGAAAAAAAAAGAGGATATTTTTTTCTGCAAAATTAATCAGTGTAGTTCCATAAGCTTGGTATTCATCAGCAGAAATCATCTGCAATACAGCAGAATCACAGGCTATTTCACGGTCACAGAGAATTTCTTTTAAAGTGTACCAAACAAAAGGGTTAAACCAGTAGAGTATATTACTTATGACCATGAGGAAGCCAATAAATGTATCTTTTGTGACGGTAATGCTGTAATTCGTGTAGCAGCATAAAACGCATATCATCAGGATTCAGTTCGGAAATTAAATGGATGGGAATGTAAATTCTGGGATGTATTATTCCGATTAAAACTGGTGATTTTAAAAATGCAGTACTGTAGACTGATACTGGGTGAGAGATTTTAAGTTCCTTTAAACAATTGTAATAAATAGTTTTTACCTGCTGATTTTGAAGCGGGAGAGCAGATCTTTTTATGGAACGTACATAGTTTAATGAATGAAGGGTGAGGACTGACATAATCATAACACCCGTTATCCATATTAGAAAGAGTATGGTATTCAAGCCTCCAGAAAATTGACTACTGATGGAAACTGAAAAATCATTCACCTGGTTTAACAAAATATTTTGTGTATTACTGGTAAGTTCGGATAGCGTGTCGGTACCAGAGTTAAGTCCTGAGTCAGTTTGAAAAAAATGTAACCATGAAAAAAAGTTGTGAGCCATGAATCTGTACAGGAAAAAATGGCACGGCAAGTAGTAAAAATAAAAGAAAACAGAGATGGTACTGTGTAGCCGCAGATAAATATTTTTCAGAAGTTTTTTTGTTCCGATTATTACAAGTGTAAAAATACATATGAAGATATTACTGATTAAAAAGTGGATAATCCAGTTGCTCATTCAAAACCTCCTATTTCTGATGTTTTGATAATAAATAGCGTAAGTTATCAATTTCTGTTGAAGAGAGCTTATCGTCTTCAAGGTAAGAAGCCAGCATAGAAGAAAGATTTCCATTATAATATCGCTTTAAAAAAGAATTGCTTTGCTGGCGTATATATTCATCTTCTTGGACTAATGGAGTATAGACAAATACCCGGCTTTGTTTTTCGTAGGAAAGAGCTTTTTGGAAACAAGTCTCTTGATAAGAGTTTGAATTGTTTTTGGACTCCAGCTGGTAGTTAGAGTAAGTTTTTCTGTAATTTCATTTGTATTGATGGGAGCATATTTCCATACACTTTTCATAACTTCAAATTCGGCTTCTGAAATATGGGGTAGTGACATAATAAAATCCTCCTGCTAAATCCTACATATGTAATAAATATATTATATTACTTGTAGAAGAAAAAAAGTCAAATGGCAGATGATATATAGAATATAAAATTAATAATGTAGAGGCAATAAAGGTGAAAAAGATAGAAATTATTGAGAGAATCACAGATGCTAATGGAAGCATAAGTGAAAACATATTGACTAGCTGGGAACATAAAAACCAATTCATACCGGAAATTATAAGGTTTGGAGAATTAAAAATATATCTACAGGAACAAATTGTTAAAAAGAATGATAGTGATGTTCATCTTTCAAAATATGAATATGATATTTTACTTCTTTTAGCGAAAAGTCCAGGTAGAATATTTGGAAAAGAAATGGTTTATGATCTGGTGTGGAATGAACCTTATTCCGGTGATTATAATGTGGTTATGCGACATATCTGCAATATCAGAGAAAAATAGAAGATGATCCTGGACAACCATTATATATACAAACAGTACGAGGTGTAGGATATCGGTTTAACGGGAATTTAGGCAGCAAGTGAAATCGCTGCCTATTATTATGGTTTTACAAAGAAGGGAGTTTGTTATGAGAAGATCTTTGTATTTCAGGATCATCCGGTTTTAGATACTTGGACAAGTTTTGATGTATCAATTCCAACTCTTTTTTCATTTCTTTCCGAAAGGAAACATATTGAGTATTTATTGACTTCTTTCTGGAAATAAGCTCTGAAATTTGAGCCTGTAACTTATTGGTATTGAGCTGTTTCAGGTCTATACCATTTTCCTGTAAAATATGCTCGGCACCAGCGAAAAGGATAATTTGAGATTCATATTTACGGAAATAACGATCCGAATCTTTTGAGCTTTTATAATGGTCGTTATAAATTTTATTTTTTTTCTGATATTGTTCAGCGTATTTTAGCAGTTCTCGAAGATGTCGGATCTGTGATTCAAGAGAGACGACAGTGGTATTTACCTCCTTTTGTTGCATATGTAACAAGGTTATGCGGCTTTCAAGTTCTGAAAAATTATGTAGATTATGTGTAAGCATCTGGCTATATGTAGTAGAAACAATCTTTAAATTTTCCTTATTTGCCCATTTCTGAAGGCCGATGTTTCCTGTTATATTGGGAGTGTTGGTGTCTATTAACTTATTACGAACAGAAGGAACAGTAGTTCTGTGAAGCTTATTATTAATGCGTTCTTTGATACGTTCCTTAGTAAAGTTTTTTCCTAAAGATTTAGCACTTCCACGCACTGGACGGGACATATCGGGAGAACGAAAGGTAATGTATTTTCTGCTGTTTTCGCCAAATTCTGCGTTTTTTATTTCATATCCTTTAGCTTCCATAAATGTAAGAAATTCTGAATAAGTGGAAACGATTCGGATTGTCTGGTTGATATCTTTTCGCAGCTGCGCTTTTTACTGGATTCAGATTTATTTGCAGCCCATTCATTGTATTTCATTCCCTTTTTACCATTTGGCATAATTGTGGACAGGTTATGTTCCTGGCATAAAGTGTCGCTGAGATTTCGTATTTTCCAGTAATTCTTTTTTACAGTCATGGTAATGAGAAAAAGTGATGTTATCTGCAGAACAGAAAATTAAATGGTTATGTACATGACCTTTATCAGTGTGTGTTGTCAGAACATAGGAGTATTTTCCCTCCAGTAAGCGATCCGCAAGTTCTTTTGCCAATTTGATGGGCTTCTTCATAGGAAACTTCACCAGGGGAAAATGCCTGAATCAGATGAAATGCCTTATTTGTATTGTGCGGATCTCTGCAGTCATGTGTATGATCCAAAGTGTATTTAAAGTCAAGAATGGCTGTTTCGGGAGAGCAGGCAAAGGAAGAAATATATAGATTCTGGTCAGTTTTATCTGGATTGCAGATGTATTCTATTGCTTTTTTTACGCTGTTAGTGTCGGGAAAATCAACTACCCAGAGTCGCATTAATTCTTCCCTGACTCTGAATGGTTATTTCCGCATGACTCCAACAATGCAAGAATATTCAATTATTATGTCCTGTGTTTTCTACCTAGAATATTTGTAATACATTCACTCATTTTTGTTTGGTAAAACAGATTTACACAAATGTGTTTCTGCCCATTCCTTCATCTGTTCCAAAATAGGGACAAAACTTTCAGCCAGTTCTGTAAGGGTGTATTCTACTTTGGGTGGTATTTCTTGATAAATCTGGCGCTTGATCCATCCGTCGTTCTCCAGTTCCCTAAGCTGCTTTGTCAGTGTTGACTTTGTAATCTCATCCCCGATTCGTCTTTGTAATTCTCCGAATCTCTGAACTTTATATACGGCGATGTACCACACAATCAGAATTTTCCATTTACCTCCAATGATGGATTGTAGTGTAGTCATCGGAACGCAACTTGCCATAAGGCTCCGACTGCGGGAAAATTTATTATCGGCCATACGAAAAACCTCCTTTGTATGAAAAAAATTATACGGTATTTTTCATTGATATCAAGATAGTGTCTTTTTTATACCGATATTTTAAAAAGATACCAGGTGTCAAAATTGGTCTAGGACAACAAAAAAAGACAGTACTTGTAAGATTATTTTTTTCGATTTAGACTGTGCCTGAACGGAGGCGAAAAGAGATGAAACGAGACATTCAGATTTCTGTCCTCGGCATCCAAAAATACTGGAAGCGAACCAGAAGCAATTCTGACAAAGACAACCGGAACCTATTGCTTTGAAAATGGGTTTTACAAAATCCAATACTGTGAACTGGATGAAAATGGAACCGCCACGGACAATCTTCTTTTTCTTTTAGAAACAGAAATGCGGTTGAGTAAAAGCGGTTCTATTGCCGGACAATTTTATTTATTCCAGGCAAAAGACAACGGCAGATTACCTGATGCCCTTTGGAAAGATTGCTTTTGAGGTTGAAACAGAATTCTATCACTTGGATGTGAAAGAGGATGAGTTGAATGTACAACTGAAATATAGACTTTATACAGGCAATCAGTTGTTCTCTGTAAATACCCTGACCATTCAAATCTGTGAGGATGGTTTTGGTTTAATCAATAAGACAAGGAGGAATCATTTATGAGAAAATTATTTACTTCTGAATCTGTAACAGAGGGGCATCCGGATAAGCTCTGTGACCAGATTGCCGATGCTATTCTGGACGCAATTCTTAGAAAAAACCCGATGCAAGAGTGGCCTGTGAGGTATTTGCTACAACCGGAGTAGTCTTTATCATGGGAGAAATATCAAATGGAGGTCTTGAGGGAATTGATATGGAGGCTATTGTACGTGATACGATCCGTGAGATAGGATACAGCGATCATCGCTTTGGATTTGATGCAAATACGGTAGCGGTTATCACAGCCATTCATAGGCAATCCCCGGACATAGCACAGGGTGTCACCTGGGCGTTAGAAGTCCGTGGGGTAAAAAACCGGCAACTTGGAGCTGGTGATCAGGGAATGGTATTCGGATACGCTTCGGATGAAACGGACGAACTGATGCCAATGCCGATTTATCTGGCTCATGCTCTGACAATGAAACTTGCTCAGGTAAGGAAAAAAATGGAATCATTCCCTTATCTTGGACCAGATGGGAAAGCGCAGGTGTCGGTTGAGTATGAAGATGATAAGCCAGTACGGGTGGATACGGTGGTCATTTCCACGCAACACATGCCGGAAATCGATCATAATACGATTGAAGAAGATGTGATTGAGCAGGTTATTCGAAAAGTGATTCCGGAACGACTTATGGATGAAAATACTAAATATCTAATCAATCCTACCGGACGGTTTGTGATTGGCGGGCCGCAGGGAGATACAGGTCTCACAGGAAGAAAAAATCGTGGTAGATACCTACGGCGGATTTGCCAGACATGGCGGCGGAGCCTTTTCAGGAAAGGATCCGACGAAGGTTGACCGCAGTGCCGCTTATGCTGCCCGGTATGTGGCAAAGAACCTGGTTGCAGCTGGAATTGCCCATCGATGTGAAATTCAGATTGCGTATGCTATTGGAGTTGCACATCCTGTTTCCGTTTCAGTAAATACCTTTGGAACGGGAGTAATTTCGGATGAGAAGATTTTGGAACTGATAGACACCCACTTTGATCTGCGTCCATCTTCCATCATCAATGGATTAGTCTGAGAAAACCTATTTACAAGCAAACGGCTGCCTACGGTCACTTTGGACGGAAAGATTTGCAGGTACCTTGGGAATGGACAGATAAAGTGACAGTGCTTCGCAACGCATTAGCAGCAAAAACAGAGGATTGAAAGGAGAAATGATTTATGCATTACACAGGAACGATTTGGAGACCGCCTTATGAGGCTTATAGTGCGCTGGTTCAGGTGACGGCTGGCTGCACCCACCATAAATGCAAATTCTGTACTCTTTATGAGGATGTACCGTTTAAATTCCGTATGTCCCCTTTATCAGAGGTGGAAGAAGATTTGAAAGAAATCAGCCGATATTACCGGAATGCGAAACGTGTATTTTTTACCGGAGCAAACCCGTTTGTCCTGAGTTTTGATAAACTGAAAACTCTGGCAGGGCTGGTTAAGAAATATTATCCGAAATCAGAGTCTATTGGCTGCTTTGCCCGCATCACTGATATTAAACCCAAAACCACAGAGCAGCTTAAGGAACTTCGCAGACTTGGTTATAACAGCATTACTATAGGCGTTGAGGCTGGTGACGATGAGGCGCTGTCTTTCATGCATAAGGGATTTGGAACAAAGGAGATCATTGAGGAGTGCAAGCGGCTGGATGCGGCCCACATGGATTACAATTTTTTTATCTCGCAGGAATTTATGGTTCTGGCCGTGGAGAAGTAGGGGCGCAGAACACCGCAAAGGTATTCAACCAAGTTCACCCGAAGATCATCGTGTCCTCCATGCTGACAATCTATCCTACCTCTGAATTGTATCAGGAAATTCAGGATGGAAATTGGTCGGAAGAAACGGAGCTTGAAAAACTGCATGAGATGAAGACCCTAATTGGCAATTTGAATATTGATACCTATTTTGCAACGATGGGCGCATCAAACTGTGTCAACGTGGAAGGTAATCTGCCAAAGGATAAGGCGAAGATGATGAAATGGCTGGATGAAGTGATAGGTTCTGTGGACGAAAAAGAGCTTAGAAGGTATCGTGAAAATTTGCGGCATTTGTAATAGGAGGACTGGACAATGATACAGGATATTTTGCCTTACCGTTTAAACAATACATTTCAAAATGCGGCACCTGTATCAACGGATTTTTTTTTTCTTTCCAAGGAGAAAAGGTGCTTTTTGAAAATCCGGAAGGGTGGAGGCTGTGCGCTTCCTACCTTCCAGGACTTGCAGCGTTCTATTAGTGAAGTAAGTGATTGGATTGTATATTTATTTTCTGTGGATGGAGTGTCGATTTATCTGATCTTGCAACAGGATACAGTAATGCTAGATGGGAAGTGCTTACATTATGCCTCTATTCAGAGTTTAAGTAGTGTTTTTCCTGAGTGGGCATATTTTGCCGGCATTACAGCACTGCATTTAGGGCGCTGGTATGAAAGAAATGTTTATTGTGGCAAGTGCGGAGATATGATGGAGAAGGATTCGAAACAGAGAGTACTGTTCTGCAGGAAATGCGGAAATATGGTTTATCCTGCCATAGCCCCGGTGGTGACAAATGGAGATAAGCTGCTGATGACAAAGTATGCTGACCGTCCTCTTTTTTCAATGGGTTCTCATATTCGGTTTTGTGGAAATCGGAGAGTCATTGGAGGAAGCGGCAAAAAGAGAGGTCTTTGAGGAAACGGGTATCCGCATTAGGATTTGCAATATTTTGGAAGCCAGCCATGGGGATTTTCTAATTCCATTATTGTGGGTTATACTGCCAAACTGGACGGATCGGATAAAATTCATCTTGATACCAAGGAACTGGCAATGGCAGCATGGCATTCCCGTACTGATTTACCAAAAGAATTGACGGACATCAGTATAACCTATGAGATGATAGAAGCCCTGCGTATTGGCGGAAAAGGAGGACAGGCATGAGTACATATTGCACTGCAACTGTGATAAACCACAAAGAGATTGTACCGGGTGTATGGAAGATGGAGCTGGCGGCACCGAAGATCGCAAAACGGCAAGACCGGGCAATTTATTCAGTTATATCCACCAGATGAGAGAAATCTGTTGGCACGTCCCATTAGTCTTTCCTCCATTTCTAAAATGAGCGTGACTATTGTATATCGGGTTGTAGGAAAAGGAACAAAGCAGTTTTCATGCCTACAAGTGGATGATATGGTCCATGTTATGGGACCGTTGGGAAATGGTTTCACGCTTCTGGATGCAGGAACACAAAATGTGATTGTTGGCGGTGGCTTGGGTATTCCACCTCTTTTGGAACTTGCAAAAGGCTTCATGGAAATACAGTGGTATTGCTTAGGTATCAGGATGATCCGTTTATGGCAGAGGATTTTCAAAGATTAGGTTTGAGGTTTATATTGCAAGCCAATCAGGAAACTACGGTTTTCACGGGAACGTGTTGGATATGTTGAAGAATATCACTTTTCCAGTGGGACAGATATTTGCCTGTGGACCTCGCCAGATGCTGCAATCTGTTTCGATGTGGGCGAAAGAGCATAATGTTCCTATTCAAGTATCCTTAGAGGAGCGGATGGCTTGCGGCCTTGGTGCGTGTCTTGGATGTGGGGTGAAAATACAAAAGCATGGAGAGCAGGACTGGAGATATCTCAGGGTATGCAAAGACGGCCCTGTTTTTTCAGGGGAGGAGGTAGTCTGGAATGGATAGCAGAATGGAAACAACCATCGCAGGAGTGACATGGAAAAAATCCGGTGACAACAGCATCCGGTACATTTGGTTCTGGCCGTGAATATGGGGGAATTGATCGACTTAAATCGTTTAGGGGCGATCACAGTAAAGGAGTTTCTGAGGAAGCGTGGAAAGGGAATCCTGTCCCCAGGCTTGCAGAAACACAAAGCGGACTTTTTAAATTCTATCGGCTTGCAGAACGCAGGAGCAGAGCTATTCATAGAAAATGATATTCCATTTCTCAGGCAGTACGATACAAAGATCATTGTAAATATCTGTGGACATACCTTATCACAGTATTGTGCAGTTGCAGAAAGGTTTGCAGATTGTGATATTGACATGTTGGAACTCAATATCTCCTGTCCGAATGTGGAGGAGGGCGGTTTGAGTTTTGGAACAGATCCCCACGTTGTGGAAAGAGTGGTGAAGGCTGTACGCAATTATGTGAAACAGCCTTTGATTGTAAAATTATCGCCGGAAGTCACTGACATAACGGAAATTGCCAGAGCTGTTGTCTCCGGCGGTGCCGATGCCCTTTCCTAATTAACACCCTAAGAGGGATGAAGATAGATATTCATAAGCGCAAGCCGATTCTTGCCAATAAGATCGGCGGTTATTCCGGACCGGGTATTATGCCAGTGGCACTGCGGATGGCTTATGAGGTCTGCCATAGCGTTGACGTCCCAGTGATTGGAATGGGCGGTATTTCGACATTTGAAGATGCCCTTCAATTTATTATGGCAGGAGCGGAAGCGGTTGCTGTTGGGACTGCAAATTTTCATAATCCGTATGCGACTGTGGAGATCATAGATGGTATTAGGCAATACATGAAAGAAAATAAGATTTCTTCTCTGGAGGAAATCAGAGGATGTATTGATTGATGATAGATTTACGGAACAATAAAAGCGGTGATGGTGTCCATGGTTGATGTTGGATGTTCTGATAAAACGGTGGGAAAAATGATGAGACGATTGAATTTACAAATTCAGAAAAACTGGAAAACAAAATATTTGCTTATGATTGCCGGACAGAGCCTGTCTCTGATTGGAAGTACAGCTGTACAAATTTTCAGTAATATGGTGGTTGTCTACCACTTTGATTCGCCAATTATACTGGCCCTTGCCAGTATAGCAGCTTCACATACCGAACATTCTTTTTAGGGGCCTTTTGTTGGTGTATGGATTGACCGTTTGAATCGGAAGTATGTATTTTGCGCTGATGGGATTGATTGCCGTGCTGTTAGGTGCTTGTTACATTTTTTTTGTTCATGAAGGTGCTCATTTATTATATGCTCTGCTTGCCGGTGTGTATAAGCAAATTAATTTTATGGGACTGGGTGTGCAGATTGACGTTTATGCAGAACGTATGACAGATACGCAACTTGGTATTTTTTGCCTCATGGGTGTGTTTGCGACTTTATGTATAGGATATTTGCTGACAGCACTTTAAAGAACATATGTCGCATCAAAAATAAGCTGCTCCGTGCGATGATTTACTACATAACGATTGCTTTTTTACTGCTCGATCCTTTATATCTAAGCTTCTTTTGTAGTTTTTTGGCGGCGGGGATATGAACGGTATTGCTTTCTCATCTGTCCGGAATGGACGGCAAATAAATCTGAATCCAGTAAAAAGCGCAACTTCCGAAAAATGAAGAGAATGTGCTAGAAATGCAACCAATTGAAAATGCGGACGTAAATGCAACAGATGATGAAATTCAGGTGGATTATTTGGAGAAAACTGAAGAAGAGAATTCAGAATCCAGTTCAGAAAATGAAGATTATCCAGGAGAGGATGTAGTTGAAATTGTAAATCTGAAGGGGAAACAACGACTGTTTATAAGTTGGCTGATGGAAGATACATGGATCGTATAGAAAGAATATTTATATTTGATGGTGTGGATACATGGACTGATATAAATGGTGCAGAGTGGAATCAGGCGGTGAACTGAGAAAAAAGCAAATGGGGCGGAGAAGTAAAGCGAATGTTAAAACGATACAGAATGTATTACAGCGAAGCTGTTGGAAAAATTGAAATGTACTTGCTTTTGCCAGAAATATCATATGTCAGGTTGCGTTCAATATGAACCGACTAACGAAATGATGGTAGAACTGTATGGGGAAGAAAGAAAAAATTGATAACTTCATGCCAGTTTTAGAAAAAATATTTTAATCGCAAACCATGTAAAGTGATAGAAATGAATGGGGAACCAGATTATGGTGTTGGTGATTTTAGAATTGGATAGGAACATAATGCAAGTATTTGTTGGAAGGAAGTGAAAACATCGGAAAAATATTATTGATATCTTTTAATGATGATGAAAAGAAATAATAGAGTCTGTTCTTGCTGCTTTGGGAACAGGACGAAATATATATTGTGATGAAAATAATATAAAGCCATTGAAGATACATTATGGAGATATTGTTATTTTGTTGGATAAAAGAGAATTATTTCGAAAGCAGGAAAAAATAGATTTATCTTTTTATAGAGTTTGAAATTTTGCATTTATTAATGCGAAGTCCCGGAAGAGTGTTTAGCAAAGAACAAATATATGATATCATATGGAATGAACCTTATTCCGGTGATTATAATGTGGTTATGCGACATATCTGCAACATTAGAGAAAAGATAGAGGATGATCCGGGCCAACCAATGTATATACAAACGGTGAGAGGTGTAGGGTATCGGTTTAACGGGGAATTTAGGCAGCGAGTGAAATCGCTGCCTATTATTATGGTTTTACAAAGAAGGGAGTTGGTTATGAGAAGATCTTTGTATTTCAGGAGCATCCTGTTTGAGATATTTGGACAGGTTTTGATGTATCAATTCCAACTCTTTTATTTCTTGCTTAAAGGAAACGTATTGAGTATTTAGTGATTCCTTTCTGGAAATAAGATCTGCAAGTTGCTCCTGTAACTTATTGGTATTAAGATGCTTCAGGTCCATGCCATTTTCCTGTAAAATATGTTCAGCACCAGCGAAAAGAATAATTTGAGATTCATATTTACGGAAATAACGATCCGGATCTTTGGAGCTTTTATAATGGTCATCGTAAATTTTATTTTTCTGATATTGTTTGGCATATTTTAGCATTTCTCGAAGATGACGTATCTGAGACTCGAGAGAAACAACAGAGGTATTTACCTCTTTTTTGCTGCATATGTAACAAGGCTATGCGGTCTTCAAGTTCTGAAAAATTATGTAGATTATGTGTGAACATCTTGTTATATTCAGCAGAGACAATTTTTAAATTTTCCTTATTTGCCCATTTCTGAAGTCCAATGTTTCCTGCTATATTGGGAGTGTTGGTGTCTATTAATTTGATGAACAGAAGGAAAAATAGCTTTCTGACGTTTATTTTCAATGCGTTCTTTGATACGTTCCTTAGTAAAATTTTTTCCTAAAGATTTAGCACTTCCACGCACTGGATGGGACATATCGGGAGAACGAAAGGTAATGTATTTTCTGCTGTTTTCGCCAAATTCTGCGTTTTTTATTTCATATCCTTTAGCTTCCATAAATGCAAGAAATTCTGAATAAGTGGAAACGATTCGGATTGTCTGGTTGATATCTTTTCGCAGCTGCGCTTTTTTACTGGATTCAGATTTATTTGCAGCCCATTCATTGTATTTCATTCCTTTTTTACCATCTGGCATAATTGTGGACAGGTTATGTTCCTGGCATAAAGTGTCGCTGAGATTTCGTATTTTCCAGTAATTCTTTTTTACAGTCATGATAATGAGAAAAAGTGATATTATCTGCAGAACAGAAAATTAAATGGTTATGTACATGACCTTTATCAATATGTGTTGTCAGGACATAGGAGTATTTTCCATCCAGTAAGCGATCCGCAAGTTCTTTGCCTATTTGATGGGCTTCCTCATAGGAAACTTCATCAGGGGAAAATGCCTGAATCAGATGAAATGCCTTATTTGTATTGTGCGGATCTCTGCAGTCATGTGTATGATCCAAAGTGTATTTAAAGTCAAGAGCGGCTGTTTCGGGAGAGCAGGCAAAGGAAGAAATATATAGTTTCTGGTCAGTTTTATCTGGATTGCAGATGTATTCTATTGCTTTATCAACGGTTGTTTTGATACCATGGATTTTTTGTAACTGCCATATTTTTTTCCATTAACTCCTTTATATCGTCCAGGTCCTTTGGGTAAACTGTATTGGTACTGTTTATACGATGGGTGATCTGATTCAAATTGCTGCTGATATTGCCCAGCAGGGTATTCATTTTTCGGATATGAGAGTAGTCTACTTCATATACAAATCCATATAAGATCATTTTCCGTAGAAAGGCAGATTTGCTTTTCATTCTGAAAGACGATCTTTCTCTTCTAAAATGTATTGTTCGTCATCATTCAAATAAAATTGTACGGGATGAATTCTGGTACGTTTGCTCATTGAAATCCTCCAATTCGTTTTTTTCTATAAAAAAAGTACAAAAAAAACTGTCTAACCAGTTCGGCTATGACAGTTATATTACTTGGTGTATGATGTTTTGGACAGATGTGTCTACAGTTTATTTTAACAGGAGTAGGCGGAAGCGTCAAATTAAGAAATTATAAAATATGAGAGGGCCAGGGATACTCCCTGATACATTTTTTGGTAGAATGAACCGGAAGGGAATTTGACAAAATGAGCCAGGTGTCATGACACTGGCAGTGTTTGTCTTCTTTTGGGGTGTAGCCTGCAAAGCAGGCTATGCAAAAAGCTATAAGACATAAATAGAACTGTGAGAAGTGGTTGAGAATATAATCCTGATAGCGTATAATCAGAGCAAGAAATCGTAAGTGAGGGATAAATTTGAAACGTGAGGAAATTTTTCAATATGTGAAAGAGCAATATGGAACGGAACCGGAATATTTATGGAAAAAAAGATCCTGATTCTGCGGTGCTTCGACATAAAAATGGAAAAATGGTATGCTATAATTATGGCAGTGGAAAAAGAAAACACTGGGATTAGAAGAAGATGGAAAAATTAATATCCTGGATGTAAAATGTGACCCTGATCTGGTTGGGATGTTAATTCAAACGTATGGATTTTTACCGGGGTATCATATGAATAAGCGACACTGGATTACGATTCTTTTGGATGAATCTGTCAGTGAAGCTAAGACGCTAGATTTCTGTCAGTGAAGCTTCAAGCAAAACAATAAGCAGTAGTTTGGGATTTTCTGGATATGAGTTATGATTTAATTGACTTGGGACAGTGGGAATTAAAATTAAAAAGGAAGCTTTTCAGAAAAAATCTCTGATCGGCTCCCAGGTATTCATTCTGGATATGTATAAGTTGGTCTTTGCAACAGGATATTTTCCCAATCTCGTTCATGGCGCAACACTCGGAGAATATGAATCTCTTTTGTTTCTTCCATTATAATATAAAAAATAATAGAGGGCGGAAAAAGATCTTTTTATGTATGGAATATCCTCTGTACAGAATTTGAGTTCGGGGAAAGGCAGTACTGAACTGGCCTAAATTCTGCATTTGTTCTTTCAGATCAGATTGAAAACGGTCAGCATGTTGCTGGCCGTTTTCTTCTTCAATATAATCTGCAATGTCTGTGACATCGTAAATTGCTTCCCAGGTTAAAATAATTTTATATTCTTGCATTTCTTCGTGCATCCCTTTAATTCTGTGATTTTGCGAAAAGCATCTTCCAGTGGCAATTCACGACCAGCTTCCATATCATCAATTCCCCGGTCTAACATGCGGAGAAGATGATTGTTTTCCTGGTTTTTATCGGTTGTAGGGACTTTTTTGTTAATTCCATGAAAATCACTCCAATCATACGGTTTATAAATAGTGTATGTTGTTCAGAAGTATCTATCCATAGTTTAAGCATATAGAATGGGCAGCAATACAATTGAATTATTTTACGCAGGAGCGTCCGTCAGCCCTTTCCGTATAGCATGTCCAGCCATAAGGTATTTAACAGAACATTTACAATCAGAACGACAACCAGTTTTGCAATCAGCACGCGACGGAAAGTGAGCTTATGCTTGTAGTAAAACATCCGTAAATAAATGCCGCGAGCATTGCATTAAAGGTGAAGCCAAAGAAAAATGGTCCATCAGGGCGGATAAAGAATTTCACAATATCCAGCACACCAGCGAACAGGCATCCTGTAACGGGTCCAAACAGATAATCAGCAATCTGGTTTGGAATACCGGAAAATCATTTTTACATAGGGACCGATATTGATAAAATGATCGAAGACAGCTTTGCAGAAAGTACATGTGAAGTGGTTTTTGATTATTTTAACGGAGAATGCTGTAACAGTGAGATTGATCGTCTGGTAAAGATCGTAAAAGATGAGCAGTGTGATCTTACCATTGGTATTGGTGGAGGAAAGATCTTTGATACAGCGAAAGCAGTTGCATATTATGCAGGCACACCGGTATTTATCTGCCCGACGATCGCATCAACTGATGCACCGTGCAGTGCACTGTCCGTTGTTTATACAGAAGAAGGAGTTTTTGAAAAATATCTGTTTCTTCCGGCGAATCCGAATCTTGTTCTGATGGATACAGATATCATCACCAAATCGCCGGTACGCCTTACAGTAGCCGGTATGGGAGATGCACTTGCAACTTACTTCGAGGCGAGAGCATGCAAACGCAGCGGTGCAACTTCCTGTGCAGGCGGAAAGACAACGGAAGCAGCGATGGCACTTGCAAAACTTTGCTTTGATACGCTGATGGAAGAAGGCGTAAAAGCCAAAATTGCACTGGAAGCAGGGAGTATGGAGACTATCTGATCGTGGGACTTTCCACAGACGAATTCAACTGGAATGAGAAGCAGAAGAAATGCTATTTTTCCTATGAAAAAAGAAAACAGCTGCTGGAAGCCATCCGGTATGTGGATCTTGTGATCCCGGAGGAAAACTGGGAGCAGAAACGGACAGATGTGAAGGAATATCATGTGGACACCTTTGTGATGGGAGATGACTGGAAGGGGAAATTCGATTTCCTCAAGGAGGAAGGCTGCGAAGTGATCTACCTTCCACGCACCCGGAAATCTCTCCACGCAGATCAAAAAATGATCTGAACATGAAGAAAGAAAACGATAACAGATAAGAAAACAAAATGAAACTGCCGCAAATGGGAAATACTATCCCTGGCGGCAGTCTTTTTTTTCTGGAAAGTGCAGTTTCCTGCCGCAAACATTGACTTTCGTAAAGATTTCTTTATAATATAGTAATGATATGATAAAATTTGGGGACATCTACGTGAGGAAATAAATATGGAAACAAAGATCAATCTGGAAGACTGCTATCTAAATAAGGGAAACCATGCAATATTGCTGCTGGAACCAGAATGAGGATGGACAGATTGTATATGAAGAAACACCTGCATTTAATCTGAATGGAACAGACGATATTCTGGCAGATGTGTGCGGGGATAGAAGCGGGAAGGTAAAGGTAACGCTTAAGGAAAAGAAGCTCTCTGATTTTGAGCAGGTAAGGGTGCTTCTTGCCGGGGTAAAAATCAGGAAATTTATATTCTGCCTGTAACGGATGTACAGAGCGACTGTGAATTTACCATTGATACCAGTATCCTTCTTCCTGCCATGGAATATGGAAGAAATAAAAGCGTGCGAATCCTTCTGGAGACCATAGCAGATGGACAATATTTCCGATATCGTCTGGCTGATAAAGGCCGGGCAAAAGCAGGACAAGGATCTGCAGAAAGGGAAAAAGCCTGGATCTGTGAGCAGGCCTGCTCCGAAAAGCTCCTGTTTAACCCAGGAGGGCGCCAAAGACATTGCATACACCCTGTGCGTCTACATGGATCAAAAAAGGAAGATGGCTGTTCGGACTTTGCGCCAACTGGCGAATCCACAAAATGACACAGATGTGCCATCTGCGCTATCTTACCATCAATAAGAACCTTCTGAAGCTCAGACTGGTTACAGATGCAGATAAATATGGCTATTTCCTGACAAGGTTCTGTTTCGATTCAGAAGCAAGCTGGAGGCAGAACGGGAAGCGTACAGCTTTACGATCAGAAAAAACAGACTGAGAAATAATCTGCGCCGCTTTGAGGCAGAGCTGGATCTGGACCAGGTGGAGTGGAAAAGCCTGTACTGGGATGTGCTGGTGGTATTTTTGAATCCGAAAACCGGGGACAGATATGAAGCTTCTGTATCCATGACCAGAAATTACCGCTTATTCACCGCGTTTTTATACAGCGGAAAAATAAAAAAAGAAGACGGATTTTTCCTGTATCCCTACAATACGTCATCCAAGAATCTTGCGTTCCAGTATCGCGAGGAAGGCGAATATGACAGATGGGACTTCCGTATGAAGGAAATGGTCGCATTTTTCCTTTACCGCCTGTTAAAGCCTTACTGGGACAGCCAGCAGATTCAGCTGGTATATGAGAAATTCTGCATGATGGCCCAGGACAACGGCTACTATTTCTTCAAATACTGCATGGAAAACGGGGAAGAAAAGAGGCAGAAAAATCACATTTATTATGTGATCGATAAGAATGCACCGGACCGTGAGAAGCTGCGTCCGTACAAAAATCGGGTAGTGGATTTCATGAGCATCCGCCATGATCTACATGCAGGCAGCGAAGCTTCTGGTGAGCACAGACACCCGAAATCATTTGTACGCTATGCGTCAGAGAGGCAGTATCCTGAAGCGCTACCTGAGAAGAAAGGATCTTGTATTTCTCCAGCACGGCGTAACCGCCCTGAAGAAAGTGGATTTCTTCTATGGCAAAGGGGAAAAGCAGGTTCCTGCAATCTTTTCGTGGTAACCTCTGATTTCGAGAAAGGAATCATAGAGAAATATTTCGGATACGCAGAGGACGAGATCGTAAACAGCGGTTTTGCCAGATGGGATGTGCTGGAGGATAAATCAGAAGGCCTTCGGGAAATCCTGATCATGCCTACCTGGAGATCCTGGCTGGAAAATGCAACGGCAGAGGAATTCAAAAAAGCGATTATTTCCGGAACTACATGGAGCTTCTGAATTCCAGGCGTTTCCACGATTTCCTGGAAAAGAACGACCTGTGCGCTAATTTTTATCTTCACTCCAAGTTCCGTGAATTTATGCAGGACTTTTCCGTGGAATCAAGAGAATCCGCCTGATCGCATTTGGGGAAGAGCCTGCCAATGAGCTGATGATGCGCTGCAAAATGCTGGTAACCGACTATTCCAGTGTGTGCTGGGATGTATTTTACCTGGATAAACCTGTTGTATTCTTCCAGTTTGACCGGGAAAAATACGAGGAAGCACACGGAAGCTATTTGGATATGAGTAAGGAATTATTCGGAGAGTGTGCGGACAATGTGGAAGGGCTTCTTACTTATATGGAAGAATGCGCAGCCGATCATTTCGTGATCAAACCCCAGTACGATGCCATGCGTACCAACTTCTACAAATATTTTGACGACCAGAACAGCAGGCGAATCTGTGATGCCATTGTGGAAAAATGGGGCAAAAAGAAGGAAGAAGAGAAAGCAGATGAGCAGGAATAACGGCGGGACAGGGAGCAGCAGAAGGATTAGGAAAACCAGCGGAGCTGGTAACGGCAGCAGAATGCAAAGCAACAGCGAATGTAGTGGGAATCGAATTATTACTGTGACAAGGCTGAAAGTAAAAGGCTCTGATTTTACGGTATATGCGCAGGCGGGCAAAGCTTTGAAAATTGAGAAAGCAGTGCTGAAATCCCGAAATATTGTCCGACCGACAGAATATCCGCTGGAATATGAGTTGCTTCCGAAAGGAAAAGAAAGGCATTTTTCAGGAAGGCATCAGTTTTCAGAAGAGCAGCAGGCCTCCGGCAGGCAGCCGTTTCAGATCCGGATCTGGGGCAGCACAGGGAATATGACTTTATGGGAGGGTGACTGGGATGTATCTTTACACCGAAGAGGGAGAAATTTTGCCTGTAATTCTGGATGGGGTCACACGGCTGAAGCTTCTCTTTGGAAATTACGAGATTCCAAAGGGGAATCATATTTTATTTCAATGGCAAGTACGAATCATATGCTTACGCTCCATGATCGGCTTCGGGCCTCATACGACAGTACCGCTACGGCAGTGAAAGAGAATGTCATCTATCTGTTTTACATGCTCACAAAGCCAGTGTGGAACAGGAAAAAATATGGGTGATTTATGAGAAATACTGTACAGAAGCCCAGGATAACGGTTCCTATTTTTTCAAATACTGTATGGAAAATCTTCCGGAAAAAAAAAAAAGCATATTTATTTCATTCTGGACAAGAAGTCACTCCAGTGGCCGCAGATGAAAAAATATGGCCGGAATCTGGTTCCTTTTATGAGTGCAAGACATATGTTGTACATGTTGGCAGCCCGGATTTATGTGGCTTCAGATGCCAGAAATCATGGATTTGCGTGGAAGCCTAAGCCTAATATTATTACCAGGCAGATTAGTCAGAAGAAAATGCTGTTTTTGCAGCACGGCGTAACTGCCCTGAAACGGGTAGACAAACTATTCGGAAAAAACGGTTCCGCCCCTATGACCTATTTTGCCGTCACCTCAGAGTTTGAGCAGAAGATCGTCACAGAGAACTTCGGATATGCCAAAGAAAACGTGCCTATTCTTGGCTTTACTAGATGGGATGTCCTGGAAAATAAAGCCAGACCAGATGAGAAAAACATCCTGATCATGCCCACCTGGCGCCCCTGGCTGGAAGAGCAGTCCGATGAAGTATTCCGGGAAAGTGAGTACTGCAGACGGTATCGACAGCTGCTGGAAAATCCAGAATTGGGAGCATTCCTGCGGGAAAACAATGTGATGATCATTTTCCACATTCACCCCCAAAATGAAGGAATTCCTGGAAGCATTTCAAACAGAAAATGACCAGGTAAAGCTGATCGTCCAGGGCAGCCAGCCCTTAAACGAGCTGATCATGAAATGCTCCATGCTGATCACCGACTATTCCAGTGTGAGCTGGGACGTCCACTATCTGGCTAAGCCGGTTCTGTTCTATCAGTTTGACTATGACCTGTATCAGCAGGCAAATGGAAGCTATATTGATATGACCAGGGACTTATTCGGAGACAGATGTCTGGATCAGGAATGCCTCGTAAAGAATATAAAAAGAATATATAGAAAATAATTTTAAGGAAAAAAAAAGGTATGCACAGATGCGAAAAGGAGCATTTTGCATACACAGATCATAACAACAGCAGGCGTACTCTGGAATTTCTGAAGTCCAGAGGCTGCTGAGGGAAAGGAAAAGAAATGAGCAAAAGGCTGGGGAATCACAATGGTGGTGTTTGGGCATATTACTTCTCTGGGAAATCCCATAGACCTATGGTTTGCAGCATACAAAATCCCCATATTTTTTCATTGTTTCCGGCTACCTGCTCTGCATGCGCCAGTCATTTCGCAAGATGAGTGCCAGCCAGTATATATGGAAGCATTTCAAAAGTCTTATGATTCCATATTTTGGATACAGTGCCATTGTAATGCTGTATAATATGCTGGTTTGCCTTATGAAAGGCACCGGACGCGCACAGATGTATTCAGGAAATTTGTGTACCAGGCCTACACCACACTGAGCCTGAGAGGAATCAGTGCTCTGTGGTTCCTGCCGGCTTTGTTTTTGCGCAGGTGATCTTTATCCTGGTAATGAAAGCAAAGAGCAATCTTGTGCGGATCGCCAGCGGAATCCTGTCTGTGGTTATCACGGTGTACACTTCAGACACTCTGCTTCCAATGCTGAAGGCCATGCTCACCGAAAAACAGTACAAAATCGTGTCATTTCCCATCCTGGCAGTGAGTAAGGGAATTCTGGGATTCTGGTTTATCGGGGCAGGGTATCTCTGCTTTTATGCTTTTAGCAAAATCAAAGAGAGAAATCTGCGATTTGTCATCGGTGCGGTGATGTTCGTGGCCACTATTTTCCTGTCGCAGAGAAACCTTCATGTAGACATCAACCTGCTTCGAATCGGAGACAGTCATCTGATGTTTTACATAAACGGAATTCTTGGCTCCATGGGAACCATTCTGGTTCTGGAATATCTGGAGAAATGGTGGAAGATGACTTATCTGGAATTTGCGGGGAAAAAATTCCCCTGATCATTATGGCAACCCATGGAACCCTGGGCTTCAAAGTCCTTGTGATCAAAGGATGGAAGGCAATCTACACCCTGTCAGAGACTGCAGGACCAAGATACTATCTGGAATGTACCGGCATTCTGGCAGAGCTGATGCTCATAGAATGCGGTGTAGTTTCCATTATCAATCAATATTTTCCATGGCTTACAGGAAATTTAAGAAAAAAAAACTAAAAGAGGAAGCATACATGGGGAAACTGAAAAGCCTTTTGAAGGCAGAGCTGGTCAGTCATAGGGTTACGAAAAAAGCCGGACCCGGGAATCTGGATTTTTTCATCTACAGATAACGCACATTACAATTACAATTCCGCTATCTGTTTGAATATGTAAAAGGATAACCTTCCGGAGATTACACCCTATTTTGTGATCAATGATGAGAAGCTAAGAAAAAAAGCTTGGTGATAAGTACGGCAAACAATATTTTATAGAGACCTGCTCCATTGAGGGTATGAAAAAGGCTCTGTCAGCAGGCGTATGGTTTACCTCAGCAGGACTTCCTGTTTACGGCACAGGCCTTGGGAAAAACAGGACCATTGTAAATCTGTGGCACGGAATTCCCCTGAAAAAATTGCCCTGATGGACCCCAATCTTTCTAAGCTTGCCAGGATCTATTTTAAGAAAATTTTCACAGAAAATTATACCTTTGTGCTGACCTGCTCAAGCCGGCTGATTCCTGTGATGGCAGAAAGCTTTCAGATTTCACCGGACAAGATAAAGGTTTGGGGACAGCCAAAGAAATGATGTGCTTTTACAAAGACAGATAAAGAGAAGGTATTGGGGAAGCATGTATCCCGATCTTCCATCCTGCAAAAAGGCTATCCTCTATGCTCCAACTTTCCGGGACTACGGCGTGACCAGCCTGTTTCCTTTCAAAGATTATGACAAAAAGCACTGGATGCATTTTTGAAAAAGGAGGACGCCGTTATTTTCCTTCGCACTCACATCAGCGAGCAGGAAATGCAGGCCCCTATCTATCTGACCGGGTAAGATATCTGGGCAATGAACAGGCTGAAGACATTATGGATATCGCAGATATTTTTGATATTCTGATCACGGATTATTCCAGCATTTACATTGATTATCTGCTTCTGGATAGGCCGTTGATCTTCCTTCCCTATGATAAGGAGCAGTATTTAAAGGGCCGTGGAATGAACTTTGAGTACGATAAAGGTGACACCTGGCGCAAAGCCGGACAGCCAGCAAAAATTTATAGATGCCATAGCAGAGATCTGTCATGGAAGAGACCGCTATCAGCAGGAGCGGCAAAAATGCAATCTGTTTTCAATGAGATCCAACAGCCCTGTATGAAAAATATCTGTGATGAGGTAAAAAGCATGTCGGCATGGACTAAAATAAAGAAAAAACTAAAAAGCGGCACCTGGTATCCCCTTTACAATACCTTTTATGAGAAAAACCAGGATCGATCCACACCTGATTTTGCTGGAATCCAGAAGCGGCAGAGGCATGGAAAGCAATATTTTTGCAATTCTGCGGGAGCTGAACCGGGAAGAATATAAGAACTATACCATTGCTTTGGCCTGCCGCAGCGACTACAGAGATTCTGTGGAAAAAAAGCTGCAGCACTATGGATTAAGGGTAGATCATCTGGTGAAGTTTGGAAGCATTTTTATTATCGAATGCTTTCCAAAGCCGGATTTCTCATCAATGACTCTACGTTTCAGGACGCTTTATTAAAAAGATGGACAGATCTATCTGAATGTGTGGCACGGAACTCCTCTGAAATGCATGGGAAGAGACAACCTGGAGGAGCGCTACAGCATGGGAAATGTTATGCGAAATCTTCTGATGTCCGATTACCTGCTTTTTTCCAATGTGTTTATGGAGGAAAAAATGCGGGGGAGCTTACATGCTGGATAATCTGTATCAGGGGCAGTTTATTCATGAATGCTACCCAAGAAATGAGATCTTTTTCCATCCGGATAAGGGAGAAGCCCTGAAAAAGAAATTCGGCTTCGGGAACCTGCAGGTATCTGTCTACATGCCCACCTTCCGGGGAAGGCAGATGCAGTTGACAGTAAGGATTCTGTAAAGGAAATGCAGGGCTATCTGGATGTTCTTGACCGGTGTCTGGATGAAGATCAGCTGCTTCTTGTTAAGCTTCACCCCTTTGTGGGAAATGGGCTGAACCTGTCCGGTTATCAGCACATTCAGAAATTTCCGGAGGGCTATGATACCTATGAGGTTCTGAATATGTGTGATGTGCTGATCACCGATTATTCCAGTGTTATGTATGACTTTGCCAACTCCGGTAAAAAAGATTATCCTGTTTGCTTATGATATTGAGGATTATGCAGGAAGCAGGGGCATGTACGAGGACATCAGGACCTATCCTTTTCCTTTGGTGCGCACGCCAAAAGAGAGGTGGCAGACCTGTTAAAAAACACCTGTCAAAGAGCTTGATGAAGCCTTCCGGAAGAAGTACGGAACCTATGAACAGGGAAGCGGAATCCGAAACCTCTGCCATCATGTGATCCTTGGAGAAAACCTCTGCCACACTGCCTCTGCCAGTGGAAATCAAAAGAAAAAACGTACTGATCTATGCAGGAGATTTCCAACAGAATGGAATCACCACCTCCTTTTTAAATTTGATGAAGGAGCTTGATCAGGAAAAATACAACTATTTTGTTTCCTACCGCATGAATTCCCTTAAGGAAGCACCCTGGCGGCTAGATTGCCTGCCTCATCAGGCTAATGTGTATCCTCTTGGAAGCGAAATGAATATGGATGTGATTACTGCTATCTGTCAGGGACTTTACATGAAGCTGGGAATCCGCACAAAAAGACTTACACATGCCTATGCAAGAGAATGGAAAAAGCATTTCGGCAATTCCAGGTTTCAGGCAGTTCTTCACTTTAATGGTTACGAAAATTATATAATTTCCATGTTTGAGCAGGCACCCTTTTCCAGAACCATCTGGGTGCACAATGACATGGAAAAAGAAATAGAGAGAAAAAAAACCCAAATAAATATGTACTTCATGACGCTTATGCCTCCTATGATCATGTGGCAGCAGTAAGTCGTGATCTTACAAAGGCTGTGGAAGCCATTGGCGGGCGAAGGGATAACATCACCGTCATTCCCAACTGCCAGGATTACGAAGGAATCAAAAGGCGGTCCGGGGAAGCCATCTGCTTTGACCAGGAAACCAAATGTACCGTTTCCCTTAAGAAGCTTCAGGAGGTGCTAAATGGCAGCGACCGAAAATTTATCAATATCGGACGCTTTTTTCCCAGGAAAAACAGCACAGCCGTCTGATCCAGGCCTTTGAGCTTTCTGGAAGAAAAACAAAAATACATGGCTGATTATAATCGGCGGAGCGGGAAATCTCTATGAACAGACCTGCCAGCTGGCAAAAACAGCGCTGCCGGAAGTCACATTATTCTGCTTCGAAGTATACGAAATCCTATGCCCATATTGAAGGCAAGTGATCTGCTGGTTTTATCCTCAGATTATGAAGGCCTTCCTGTAGTCCTGTTTGAGGCAGCAGTACTGGGGGTTCCTTTTGTGGCAACAAATGTCCCGGGGAGCACGCTGCTTTTGTGAGGACTATGGCGGAATGCTGGAAGAGCCTTCTGTCTTGGGTGTTTTGAAAGGTATGGAGGCCTTTGAAAGGGGGAGAATGCAAGGCACCAAAGATTGATTGCAGGAAAACAACCGAAAATCCCTGGAGCTGTTTGAAACCCTTTTGCAGAAGACCTGAGACAAAGAGAAAACGCTTGCAGCAAGAAAAGGTGTGCTGCGAGGAAGCTTTATTATGAGAGGAAAGTAAATGACTGAAAAACAGCAATATCTTCTGAAATTGTTTCGGGAGATTGACGAAATGTGTAAAAAGCATAACCTGAGATATGTAATGGCCGGAGGCAGTCTCATCGGTGTGGCGCGAAACGAAGGCTTTATCCCCTGGGATGACGATGTGGATATCTATATGCCAAGAGATGACTGGGACAAGCTGGTGGAGCTATCCGACCAGGTGCTTCCTCCAAACCGTGCGTTCCAGTGTGTGGACGTGGACAGAAACTATACCAACACGTTTCCCAAGGTATGCCTCTACAGACACCTGTGCCATTCACAGACACCAGATTATCGGAAAGGACAAGGCAGGAGAGATCATTGACGTACTGACTCTGGACCCTATTCCGGATGACGACAGGGAATACGAAAAATACAGAACACACCTGATGATCTATTCAGATCTGATCAACATAGCAGTGGTGTACGGAAACCGTTACGAGGTACCGGTTCATCTGTATCTGAAATATCTTTTTCCTATCTCTTCCTTGGAAAAGAGAGAACCTTGAAAAAAGCTGGAGAAAATCATGTTTTCGTACAAAGAAGAGGAATGCAACCGCTATGCAATGCGCTGGGGCGGCTGCCCTTCCTGTTTGATAAGGACATGATGTTCCCTGTTAAATACGGCAGATTTGAGGGCGTAGATGTAATGATCCCCAATAAAGTCAGTGATTATCTGATCTGGCATTACGGGGACGAATGGTCCTATATACCGCCTCATGGGGAAAGAGAATCCCATGACGCAGTGGAATGTCACCATATGAATTATGAGGAATTCCGAAAAGAATATATGCCTAAGCTGGATACCTTCCGTCTGCGAAAAGATGCGGTGTTCCGCAAGCTTTACTACATGGCCACTGCAAAACGCTCCCACAGGCTCATACGCAAAAAGACAGGAGCTGTTAGGGGAGGCTACTGCCCAGGATCTGATGAACAGGCTGGAGCAAAGAAGGTTTCTCTGGAAGCTCTTCTGGAAAAAGAGATTTCCATACTCTGAACAGATTTTCGGAGATTACTTCCGGGTGCAGCTTAGCGCAGATTTTATCGGAAGAAGAATTTGTGCATATTTATAATTTCTATCATCCGGTTCTGATTGATATAAAGGAAGAGGTTTTTATGGCAGCTATGCTGACCCTTCTTTATTCCGAGAAGGTGTCCAAAGCATACAGAATGCTCAGAGTCAGGGAAAAGCTGCAGGGGCTTTCTCCTGCCATGGAGCACTTTTACAGGATATTCTTACCTTCAGAAGTGCGGCCTGCCATTACGAATTTGGTGAAAACAGACCAGCAGAGTGGGAAATGGATCAGCTTCTGGAAAAATATCCGGACAATCCTTCCTTTCTGAAGTTTAAGATCCGCTTTCTGATGGAAAGGGCAAAAAAAGAGAAGCCTTCAGAAGAAGCGGAAGAATTTCTTTCCCATTGTCTGGAGCTGTTTCCTGAGGATGGATATTTCCTGAAATACAAGGGAGACCTGCTGTGGCTGCAGGGAAAATGCCGTGAGGCACTTGATGTGTATGTGGCTGTGAGAAGCAAAACCACCAACGGAATGACTCAGCTGGAGCTGGATAAATTCCTGAAAAAGAACATAAAATGTCTGCTATGGGAACCTGCAAAAGCCTGGTAGAAAGGGAAACGTACAAGAAGCAGTGGAGCTTGCCGCATTGTGGAAGCAGCTTTGCCGGAGGATGAGAGCATTGACGGATATTTCTGCCTGATGAAGCTGGAAGGCCTGAACAGACCGGAGGAAATCCGGGAATTCCTGAAAGATATAAAAAGAAAAGCTTTTGCAGGGAAAATCAGAAAAAACAGGAAAGCTTAAAATCGAAAATATGGTTTACCTGGATATATGCGCATACGGAGCAGAAAAGCTTGGATTTTTCAGAAAACTGGCTAAGCTTGGTACAGAACTGCTTTATACAGAGGATATGCAGAAGCTGGAAGAGCTTCTTTCTCAAGCCCTGGAGCAGGCAAGTAAAGAGGAATGTAAGCCTGCAGCTTTTTCTTATAGCAGGAGATATTCTTTACAAACAGGGAAAAACCTGTGAGGCCTTTTTTCTTATTACAGAAAGGCACTGAAAAAGACGCCCCTGAATATGTCCGCATAGAAGGAGCAGACAGGGTACTGAAGGATTTGAAGGACAGGCAGCTATATCCGCTCCTTTGGAAGAAAGCAGGACCTCACGGAATTTCTGGATGCATGGCTTGGCAAATACGAAAGCCTGGAGGAAATCACAGAACTGTTAAAGGCGATTGTCTGAGGAAAGGAAAACAGGTACATTGAACAAAGAACAGCAGGTGCTGCTTTCTCTTCTTGAAGAAGTGGACAGGCTTTGCACGAAAAATAAAATTGAATACTATCTGGCACCACGTCTGGCGGTACACGCAGTGTATGGGGACGAGATAAAAAGCCCTCTGGCAGGAGGAATTTTGATGAAGCTGTCTGATATGGAGCGGTTTCGCCTTGCATACCTTAAGGAAGAAAGGAAGGACAGAGCCCTGGAATCCATGTATGAGAATAAGCGCTTTCCCGGATTTTTTCCTTCGGTATGAGGACAAAAATTCCTGTGCTTTCGAATGGACGAGGGACGAAATTACGAATATCCGGGAATCGGGATCGACATTTATCCCCTTAGAGGAAAGGAAAGCTCCAGGAAGCTCCATTTGTGGCTGCGCTGCCTGGAAATGGGCTGGATCCAGTTCTGCGACAGGCGTTCCCAGAAATTTACCTGGAAGGAGAAGCTGTGCAAGCTTCCTGTGGCAATTCTTATGGTTGGCGGAAGAGACAGGCTTTCCAAATATCTGTACCAAAGCTTTATGAAAACCAGAAGGAATGTAGGGGGAAAAGACTACGTAGTCCGTCTCAAAGGGCGCTACCTTGTATTACCCGAAAAAAATATTTGAAAAAACCAGAAGAGTAGAGCTGGAGGAGTATCCTTAAATGTGCCTGATGCAGTGGATCCCTATCTGAAAATCTGGTTTGGAAAGGGCTACATGAATAAGCTGACGGAGCCCTATATTCCCTCTATGACAGTTATCACAAGCACCAATATTCCCTGCCAGGAGTTTCTTGCCAAGTATTCCGGGCAGGTTAAGACCCTTGTAAAGGAAAGAAGGGATCAATACAACAAGGATAGAAAAGGGCGAAAATCCCGTGAATATCTGGACTGGTCCTGGAATTATGTGAAGCTGAAGGGCGAAGGGGTGAATCTGGCAGAGGTTTACACGCGAAAAAAGGAATATCTTCTCAACCTTATGGAAAACAGGGATTACCCCAGGCTGTCAGAGGAATTGAAGGACTATGACAAAATAATGAAGAAATATCTGGAAGCCGGTGAGCTTTATGCGCCGGATCAGGAGATTTTTCAGATTTATTTACAGCTTCTTTTGGCTACAGGTAAAAAGAGCTTGCTAAATAAGATTAAAAAATTTAGCTGATATAGAAGCGAAAGCTCCCACTGACAGATCGCGAAGCGACTGCGTTTATGAGCAAGTAGCGAAGCGGACCTGGAATGTCCGCTTTAAACATCCCCGGATGGGAGGACGAAATGTCGAAAAAGCATGGAAGTCCCCGAATATCCGGGGCTTTTTTGCCCAAAATGTTCCCAAAATGCGCTTTGTGATTAAAAAGCTGAGGAATGTGCAAATCCGTCCTATTTTGGCTTTGTCCTGTTATAATAAAGCTTGTCACAAATCTGGAGGGAAAAATGAGAAAAAAGAGAACTTCTGTTGTTCATCGGATCTGCACTCTGGTCGGATCCCTCTTCTGTTTCATTCTGATTCCACTTCTGCTTATCAACTGTACCCTTATTATCAAAAGCATTACAAACAAAAAATGAGGTGCCGGATATTGGCGGAATATTTCCCATGGTTATCCTGACAGATAGTATGAATCCCCAGCTGGCTTCCGGAGATCTGGTGATCTGCCGCAAAGTAAATGCCAAAAATATAAAGACAGGGGATGTAATCTGTTTCTATGACCCTGAGGGAAACAGGACGGCTACCGTTACACACAGAGTGACAGAAATCATTACAGATGAGACAGGCGCCCTTGCCTGGAAAACAAAAGGCGACGCCAACAATACAGAAGATGAAAAGCCGGTAAGAAGCGAAAATCTGGCAGGGATTTACTGCTGGCGGCTTCCCGGACTTGGAAATACGGCAATGTTTATGCAGAGAACAAAGGGAATACTGTTATGTGTGGTTTGTCCTTTGCTTTTGATGGCAGCTTATGATAAAAGCTGTGATCTGAGACAGAAAAAAAAGAGAAGGAAAAAAGTACAGAAGCATTGCTGGCAGAACTGGATGTCCTGCGGGCAGAACGAGAAGAAAAAGTCAGGATTGAAGGGAGAATGCAAATTATGATGAAAAACAAAGCAATGCGGATTGCAGCAGGAGCCGGTGTGACCACTTTATTGACCATGAGCGTGATTTCAGGATCATTTGCCAAGTATATTACAAGCGGAACCGGCACAGATAGTACCAGAACGGCAAAATTTGGAGTGACTGTCACTGCAAACGGGACGATGTTTGCAAGTGAGTATGCGAAAGATGATGAAAATGTTGTGGGGACTATTGTAAAGTCGGTAGTAAGCAGTGGCGGAGAAAGCGACCATGTAGTTGCACCGGGCACCAAAGGGGAACTGCTGAATGCCACGATTACCGGAAAACCGGAGGTTGCGGTGAAGGTATCCTATGAGCCTACATTGACTTTAAATGGGTGGGAGTATACAGATGAGGGGAGTGCATCGTCGGAATATTTTCCAATTATTTTCAAGGTTGGGGATAAAAAATACGGCATTACAGGAATGAAGGATTCAACGGGGGGCTAAGATTACAAATGGAAGTGCTAATGTGGAAGCTCTTAAAACTGCTGTGGAAAATGCAATCAGGGCATATTCAAAAGATTATGCTGCAAATACAGATCTGTCTGGAATCGGTGCGGATGGTTTTGTCGACGTCTCCTGGGAGTGGGCATACAACGGAAACAGCGATGAGAAAGATACATATCTCGGCGATCAGGCAGCAGCAAACAAAGCCTCCACAGTGGAGCTGAGCATGAAAACAACGGTAACTCAGATTGACTAAACAAAAATTCCTGCTCCTGTTGTGCATGCTTCTTCTGCTTCCCTGGTGGAATAAAAATCCCAAAGAAAATGTGCGTCATGGGAATGTTATCTGCCTTACAGAAGGAAAAACATAAATGCAAGGAGCAAATCTGCAGTCAAGGAGGGCATTCTTGAAAATAGTGAGACAGTAAAGAAGATGGAAGTGCAAAGGCTGCAGAAGGGCTTCAGACCTGGGACGAACGGCAGATCTGGACAACAGATACTGCTGTTCAGATCTTTCAGACTGAAGACAAAAACCAGGCAGGGAGTTTACCGTGCAAAGCGAAAGCCAGGACAAGGTGATTGCCCCCGGAACCAGCGGAGCCTACACCTTTTTTCTTCAAAACACAGGAAAAACAAAAATGGATTATAAGGTTTGGCTGAAAGCCGGCTGGGGACATGGAAGTGCTCAAAAAGTCCCCTTGAACTAAGGCTGGCAGGGGAAAAGGCATGGCTTGTAGGAAGTCAGGATGGATGGAGCAGCCCGGAGCAGATGGACATGTTTCTTCAGGAAGGCTCTCTTCTTTCCGGAGAAAAGAAGAAATACATCCTTTACTGGCGATGGGCTTACGAGCGCGGGAAAGATGAAGAGGACACCTTCTTTGGAAACAAAGCAGAGGACACCCTTCATACCATTGTAATCCATACAGAAGCCGCCCAGAGCATTTCCGGCAATACAGGAGATGAGAATCCTGAAAAGAAAGCAGCGAGAACAGTGAACAAACCGAACACAGGAATTCTGTGAAAACAGCAGATCACATGTCACCTGGAAACTGGCTTACAGCATTAGTATTTACCGCACCTGTTATCGCCATGTGCTTAATCTTTATGTGGTTTCGAAAGAGGCGCAGCTATGATAAAAAACAATAACAATAATCACAAAAAAAGAGAACTGCGTCTGGATGCAGCACGGTTTTCGCGGCTGACACTGTCACGTATAATACGGCTTCCATCACTGATGCTGCCGCTTATGGTGCTTTTGTCTTTTTATGCTTTTGCTAGTGGCGCTTCCCACAGATACTTACGCCAAATACATTTTGCTGGCTGTTGAGGATTCCCACATGAAGGTGGCAGGATTTGAGCATAAGGTGTCCATCTGTCCGGAAGGAGAGCTGCCAGAGACATGGGCATCTGGCAGCCAGGCCATATATTCCATTCTGGTATCCAATCAAAGCACCAATGGCATCAGCCAGACCAGCCAGACTTATAGTATAGAGGTTGTTACTGCAGGGACGCTCCCTCTGTGCTGCACCCCTTTTGGAAGAAAGTGAATGGGAAGGAAGCTGGAAGAAAATAGCATCATTTCAGGAAAGCCCTCAGGAGAAAACCCACATTTTTCAGACAGACGATATGCTGCTTCCGGAAGGCTGCCCCACAGAGCATGAATACCGATTGATGGTTTCGTGGGGGAGGATGAACCTGGACACGGAGGCCAGTGGATTGAGAAACAGGAAGGTAAAACCTGAAAAAATTTTTACTTTGTAAAAGGGCACCGGAGGAGCCGGCATATTTATGCCAGCTTAAAGGATACCAATCCCGGACCGACATCATATATGCAGCTAAAATAGGAAATGACAGGGGCTGCAGATACAGTGCAGAATGCCGACAAGCAGAATTGAGAAACAGGACAGTGGTAAAACGCCCGTGAGGAAAAAATGCAGATTTGCAGAGCGCCGATATAATTCTGCCGTCAAAAGGGCAGGATGGAACCACCAGGAAGAGACATGGTGGATTACGGATTTTTTCAGAACTAAATGAAATTCCAACCAGTCCGTTCCATGCAATCGACAAGTTGAGCCAGGATAAATTTTTTTTTACCTACGGCGACCGCCAGCTTCAAACTGTTTGCTATAATTATTTGCAAGAACAAAGGAAATGTGGATTAAAATGGACTATGTTATGAAAAGCAAGAGAAAACAGAAGATCCGGATTGCGAATGTCCGGACCAAAAAAAAGTTTTAACGATGTTTGATTGATAGCTGGAAGAAAAATTGATGATATACATCATACAAGAACAAAGAGAAATGTGGATGTTATTATTTCAAGGCGGAGGAAGGAGGCGTAGCGGTGGTTACGGCGACCGCTACATACGGTGCCGGAATTTCTATGCACCCTCCCATGCCATTCAGGACGGAGTGATCGTAAACTATTATGAATGTGTACAGCTGGTAACCAGGTGTAAAAATTTGAAGGAGACACTGGATACTTCAAAGGAGCGGCCATTGGCACAGAACTCACCAGGCTGAAGGGAGACATGCAGCTGCCGCAATTCCTCCCGGTGTATCAGAGGGGAGCGTTAAGAGCATAGGCTATGTGCTGGAGGGTGCCGGCTTTGAGGTGACTAATATTGTAGATGAACCAACTGCCGCAGCGGCTGTACTTAAGATTCGTGACGGAGCGGTTGTGGACGTTGGCGGCGGTACAACAGGAATCAGCATTCTGAAGGATCACCAAAGAGCAAGAAGAGCAAGGGGTGTAAGCTCATCACCGATGATAATGCTGGATGGACGTTTGCCCTTGAAGTTCTTCTTCAGGTTCTCATCCTCCTTGCCGCAGGCAAATGCTATCATCTGGGCAGCAACATTGGCGCAAAGCTTCTGCTGGCTGGTGCTGTTCTCAATGTCAACATCTACTCCAAGCTGGCTCTTTCTTAAAGCCGATGAACTGAAGCGGAATGATATCAGAGCCCTGATGAAGCAGCTGATAGAAGGAATGCTGTCCATTGGTTCCCGGTTCGCCGAAGATCACCGGTCCGGTTACATAGTTTACCGGCTCGCCGAAGCGGTTTACAGATTTACCGTTGGACTCCATATCACACTGCTGTAAGTGTGCTGGGAAACGGCTTAATGCCTGTGAATATGGAAGAACGGCTGTGGAAGGATATCCCTGCACATTTCTCTCATAGATACCGATCAGGGCATCCAGCATATCTGGGTTCTTTATCAGGTCTCTGTTTGTGGCAAGCTCGTCCTCAGCAGCAGCACCGTCAAGCAGCTGAGCGAAAACTTCTGGTCCAAATGCCAGAGACAGGATCGCTCCGCCAACACCAGAAACGGAAGAGTAACGGCCGCCGATATAGTCATCCATAAAGATAGCGGTAAGATAATCTTCACTCTTTGCAAGAGGGGAAGTCTCGCTTGTTACTGCAAGCATATGTCTGGAAGGATTCAGGCCAGCCTTTGTGAGTGCGTTTTTTACGAATGCTTCATTGGTCAGTGTTTCCAGAGTTGTTCCGGATTTGGATACAACGATAAATAAGGAATGTGCAAGGTCAACAGAAGCAAAGAATAGCAGCTGCATCATCCAGGATCTACGTTGCTGATGAATCTGGCTTCCATCTTGAATGTGTTGTTTGCCTTTGCCCAGTTCTCAAGTGCAATGTAAAGAGCACGGGGACCAAGGTCACTTCCGCCGATACCAATCTGAACTACAGATGTGAATTTCTCGCCATTCTCATTGGTGATTTCACCTGCATGAACCTTGTTTGCGAAGTCAGCAGCTTTCTTCTGCTGTGCAACGTAGAATTCACGCTTGTTCACACCATCTACAACAACCGGATTGCCCAGCTGTCTGCGTGCCAGGTGATGAAGGACCATACGGTTCTCACCTGTATTGATCACAGCTCCGTTATATAATTCCTGAAATTTATCGATCAGCTGTGCCTCATCAGCAAGTTCAGCCAGAGCAGATAAAACAGTTTCATCTACTTCCTTGGCAGCATAGTTGTAATTCAGCCCAGCTGCCATTGGTGTACTATAATCAGCTACACGCTTGCCACCCTCTTCACCGGACAGAGCAGTCTGCAATGTCCACATGATTCTTAAGACTGCAAAGCTTGTCAAAAGAAGCCAGTGTGTCAAGATTTTTTCCATGTTGCCATAATATAATTCCTCCTTTAAATGGTTGAGACAAAGTTGTCCCGTCAGAGTCTCATGGCGAAACCCATATCGGTTTTATTATACTGAAAAAAACAGGAATTTCAATCCATGGTTTAAGATTCGTGAAAAAATAACATTGTTCCGGGAAAATTGATGAGAAATAAAAAAAAGAACATTAAAATGTGTTTGTGCTTTCTGCAAGATGTACAGGCAAAAAAAGCTTTCCCGGGAAACAATCATTTTCCGGGAGAGTGCTGCAGTTCAAAAAAAGAAAGGGAAGCTTACTCCTGTGTAATTCCGGTTACTTCATATCCTGCATCTGTGATTACCAAAAGCTTAGCTTCATCTACTTTTTTCCGGTGCTGTGAAGGTTGTAGTTTCCTGCCTCATGGGGAGGAAACAACATTCTGTACGTCAAATGCAGCCTCAACGGCTTTGTTTACGTGTGCCTGCAATGTCCACATCATTCCTGTTACGTTAACTGTTACTTTGATCATAGTAGTGTTCTCCTTTTTTGCTTGTATTATTAATATTGTTGCTTACATTGGGATTATTGATATTTGCAGAAACACATTATGAACCTTAAACAGATTCAGTCGCAGGGCATTGGTTACCACGCAGAAGCTGGAAAGGCTCATGGCAGCGGCACCGAACATAGGGGTTCAGGGTCCAGCCGAAGATGGGGATCCATACACCGGCTGCCAGTGGAATACCGATCACATTGTAGAAGAATGCCCAGAAAAGGTTTTCATGGATATTCGAAGGGTGGCACGGCTAAGACGGATGGCTGCTGGCACGTCGGAAAGCTGGCTCTTCATAAGAACCACATCCGCTGCATCAATAGCCACATCGGTACCTGCGCCGATTGCAATACCAACGTCTGCTCTTGCAAGTGCCGGAGCGTCATTGATACCGTCTCCAACCATAGCAACCTTGCCTTTTTCCTTCAGAGAGCGGATCACTTTCTTTTCCATCAGGAAGAACCCCTGCGATTACCTGATCTACCCCTGCCTGTGCACCGATCGCCCTGGCAGTGCGCTTCATTGTCTCCGGTAAGCATAACCACATGAATGCCCATGCTCTGAAGCTCTTTTTACAGCCTGTGGGCTGTCTGGCTTGATCACGTCTGCTACAGCAATGATTCCAAGAAGCTGGTTATTGCGGGCAAAAAGCAGGGGAGTTTTGCCCGCTTCAGCAAACTTTTCTGCCTGAGACATAAGAGCTTTGGAGACTGGAACCAGTGTGCTGATGTATTTCATGCTTCCGCCAATCAGCTTATCAGAACCAAGTGCGGCAGAAAGTCCGTTTCCGGGTAAGGGCCTGGAAATCTGTAACCTCCGGGGCAGTAAGACCAAGTGCAAAGGCTTTTTCAAGAACGGCCTTTGCAAGAGGATGCTCGCTTTTTTTCTCAAGGGCATAGGCAAGGGTGAGAAGCTCTTTCTCGGTAATGCCTTCTGCAGGAAGAATGTCCGTCACCTCAGGCTGTCCGCTTGTAATGGTTCCTGTCTTATCTAATGCAACGATCTGGATCTTACCTGCTTCCTCCAGGGATACTGCTGTTTTAAACAGGATCCCGTTTTTGGCCCCCATTCCGTTTCCTACCATAATGGCAACCGGTGTGGCAAGTCCAAGGGCACAGGGGCAGCTGATCACAAGCACGGAGATTCCTCTTGCAAGAGCGTAGCCAAATTCATGTCCGGTAAGCAGCCAGATAATGGTGGTGATAATGGAAATGGTGATAACAGCAGGTACGAAAACACCGGAAACCCGGTCTGCGATTTTCGCAATAGGAGCCTTGGTGGCAGCTGCGTCACTGACCATTTTGATGATCTGGGACAGAGTGGTATCTTCACCGACGCGGGTTGCCTTCACATTTGATGAAACCGGACTGGTTTACAGTGGCAGCAGAAACCGGTCTCCTGCTGCTTTATCTACCGGGATGCTTTCTCCTGTAAGGGCAGCCTCGTTTACTGCACTGGAGCCTTCCAGGATCACGCCGTCAACAGGAATGCTTTCGCCGGGACGTACAACAAACACATCGCCTTTTACCACCTGGTCAATGGGAACGGTGATTTCCTGGCCATTTCGGATGACAACGGCTGTCTTAGGTGCAAGGTTCATCAGACCCTTCAGGGCGTCGGTTGTCTTGCCTTTGGAGCGAGCTTCCAGCATTTTGCCTACTGTGATCAGTGTCAGGATCATCGCTGCCGATTCAAAGTAAAACTCCATCATATATTCCATGACAAGCTCTGCATTCCCGTCTGCCTGTGCCCTTGTCATTGCAAACAGCGCGTACACGCTCCATACAAAGGATGCCATGGAGCCCATGGCCACCAGCGTGTCCATGTTGGGCGCCCGGTGCCAAAAGCTCTTAAAACCGTTGATGAAAAACTTCTGATTGATCACCATGATGATTCCGGCCAGAAGCAGCTGAACAAGTCCCATGGCTACGTGGTTGCCGTCAAACCAGCTTGGCAGCGGCCAGCCCCACATCATATGGCCCATCGAAAAATACATCAGCACAAGCAGAAAGCCTACAGATGCGATAAGGCGTTTCTTCAGAATCGGGGTTTCGTGATCCTCCAGGGCCTTCTCCGCATCGGAGACAGACTCCTTCTGACCAGATTGGCTCCTTAGAAGAGCAGCCGTACCCGGCTTGTTCAACAGCTGAAATAATGGCTGAGGCTGCGGCGGTGCCTTCAACGCCCATGGAATTGGTAAGCAGGCTCACTGAGCAGGATGTAACCCCCGGAACCTTGTTGACGGCCTTTTCCACACGGGCGCTGCAGGCAGCACAGCTCATGCCGGTGACATTGTATTGCTCCATAATAAAATTCCTCCTTATACGGGACACGCCTTATCATGCAAGCTGGATAAGGTTTTTGAACTTTTGCCCCTAACTTGATATCTGCGAATTGCTCCGCAGCAAAGCTGCTCCCGCAATTTTTCGAACATTTATTTCATAAGCTTCTGCAGTGTTGCAACAAGCTCATCAATGGTCTCGTCCTTACCCTCCCGAATATCTCTTGCCACGCAGGTTCGGATATGGTTGGCAAGAAGCTCTTTATTAAAGGCGTTCACTGCGGCATTTACAGCGGCGGACTGGATCAGGATGTCATTGCAGTAGGCATCGTTCTCCAGCATTCCTATAATGCCCCGGATCTGGCCTTCAATACGTTTCAGGCGGTTGACCAGCTTCTTTCGCTCCGCTTCGGAACGGTCGGTGTGCTTGGTACAGCAGCAGGAACAGACCTTCTGTGCAGGTTCCTGGCTGGAAAAGGGTTTCAGTATCGGCTGCAGTGTGGCTGCAGCAGGTTTCGGATTTATGCTCAGCTGTCATAGGCAGGCTCCTTTCTTATTAAACAAATGATTGGCCGGAAACTGCGAACCGGCATTTTAACTTTCAAATACCCTTTGGGGGTATCTTGCTTATGCACTTAATATATACCCCCTGAGGGTATTTGTCAAGGGCTTTTTTGTTTCATTGTGGAGTTACAGCAGGTTAAAATATATCTGTCTGAAAGTCCATTGATATAGATTGCATATTCATAAAATATCCATAATACATTCATAAAAAATACATAAAATTATGGTATCTATTAGATATCCGAGTCGAATATGTATAATGATATAACGCAAAGGTCGCATCATGAACATGATGCATAAAAGAGAATCCGGTGAGAATCCGGAACGATGCCGTCACTGTGTAAGGGAGCTGCTTCAGAGCCCACTGGGTAACCGGGAAGGGGAAGCGGTGTTGAACGAAGTCAGGAGAACTGCCTTGGCGTGGAATTGTGGGTCTGCGGTACACAGAACCTTATTCTCATAGCAATATATAGGAATGATACCAGTGTCAAAAAGATATTTTGATACTCATATCATTGTAATCCTGTTTGGAGGAAATGTGTTTATGAGGAAAGTGCAGCTGCTGTTTTTTTACAAAGCAGGAATC
>VOFC01002360.1_pt1 | contig 43010 bp, 68 predicted proteins | sample 5384161 | NCBI WGS metagenome assembly VOFC01 (sample SAMN12384722, study PRJNA508395) | human gut metagenome | isolation source: healthy gut B | host: Homo sapiens
CGGGCGGTCAGAGAGTGATACAGGAGTATTATGACGTTGCACCTACGATCGTTAAGCATATTGACCGCAGGGAGAATGCAGAGGACATTTACCGGTATCTATGAGACTTATCTTCGGACATGTATCGGTCCGATCCGCGAGGATAAAAACGAGCAGTGTCGGAAGGTGTATACGGATATGGTATATGAATTAGAGGATAAATATTTTTCATAAAGGAGCTAGAAGATGAGTAATAATTATAAGATTGAGACAAAGTGTATCCAGTCCGGCTGGCAGCCGACAAAGGGAGAGCCGAGAGTTTTACCGATCTATCAGAGTACAACTTTTAAATATGATACCAGTGAGCAGATGGGAAGACTGTTTGATTTAGAGGACAGCGGATATTTTTATACAAGACTTCAGAATCCGACCAATGATGCGGTTGCACAGAAGATCACGGAGTTAGAGGGCGGGTAGCAGAATGCTGACTTCCTCAGGCCAGGCAGCAAATTGTATTCAATATCTGCGAGGCAGGAGATCATATTGTCAGTGCATCTACTATTTATGGAGGAACCTTTAACCTCTATGGAACAACCATGAAGAAGATGGGCGTAGACTGTACCTTTGTAGATCCGGATGCATCTTATGAAGAATTAGAAAAAGCATTTCAGCCAAATACAAAATGTGTGTTTGCAGAGACCATTTCAATCCTTCATTAGTGGTACTGGATATAGAAAAATTTGCAAAATTAGCACATGCACACGGTGTACCGCTGATCGTAGACAATACGTTTGCAACACCGATCAATTGTCGTCCGTTTGAGTGGGGAGCAGATATTGTGACACATTCCACGACAAAGTACATGGACGGACATGCCATGTGTGTAGGCGGAGCTATTGTAGACAGCGGAAATTTTGACTGGGAAGCTCATGCAGACAAATTTCGGGACTGACACAGCCGGATGAATCCTATCACGGTATCATCTATACACAGAAATTTGGAAAAGGTGCATACATAACAAAAGCAACTTCACAGCTCATGAGAGATTTAGGTTCTATCCAGTCACCACAGAATGCATTTCTTTTAAATGTCGGACTTGAAACACTTCATTTAAGAGTACCGAGACATTGTGAAAACGCGCTGAAAGTGGCACAGTATTTAAAAAACCATGAAAAAGTGGCATGGGTACGTTATGCCGGATTAGAAGATGATAAATATTATGAGCTGGCACAGAAATATCTTCCGAACGGAACCTGTGGAGTCCTTTCCTTTGGATTAAAAGGTGGACGTGAAGTTTCCGTTGGATTTATGGATAAATTAAAACTTGCTGCAATTGTGACCCATGTGGCAGATGCAAGAACCTGTGTTCTTCATCCGGCAAGTCATACACACAGACAGATGAATGAGCAGGAACTGATCGAGGCAGGAGTACAGCCGGATCTGATCCGTTTTTCTGTTGGAATTGAAAATGCAGAGGATATTATCGCTGATTTAGAGCAGGCGCTTGAAACAGTTTAGAATCATTAACTAATACCAGTATGGAGGGTTTTTATGAAAAGAGTTCTTTTGCAGCCTCAGAATGTGTTCCGTTTATCAAGACCGGGGGCCTTGCGGATGTATGTGGAGCATTACCAAAGGAATTTGACAAATCAGAGTGGGATGTGCGTGTCGTCATACCAAACTATAGCTGTATTCCGGAATCTTTCCGAAATGAATTCAGATATGTGACCCATTTTATATGAGTACAGGCTCCTACATACAGAATAAATATGTCGGTGTTTTGCAGTATGAACTGGATGGGATCAAATATTACTTTATTGACAACCAGGAGTATTTTGACAGTTTTCTTCCATATGGAAATGTACGTTACGATATTGAAAAATTCTGCTTTTTGATAAAGCGGTTCTTTCCATGCTTCCTGTCATAGGCTTTAGACCGGATATCATTCACTGCCATGACTGGCAGACCGGTCTGATCCCGGTCTATCTGAAAAATGAATTTCAGGGGATATGTTCTTCTGGGGCATTAAATCCATTATGACGATCCACAATCTGAAGTTCCAGGGTGTGTGGGATATTGAAACCATGCAGGGCTTAACAGGACTGAACGATTCTTTCTTTTACACCGGATAAGTTAGAGTTTCAGGAAGATGCGAACATGTTAAAAGGTGGTCTGGTATATGCCGATTACATCACAACGGTCAGTGATACCTATGCACAGGAGATCCAGACAGCGTACTATGGAGAGGGATTGGATGGTTTTTTCCGCACGTCATATGGATATGCAGGGCATTGTCAATGGTATTGATTATGAGGCGTATGATCCAAAGACAGATGCAAAGATTCAGACACATTATGACAGTACGGATTTCAGAACAAAAAAATGGAAGAACAAAGTAAAGCTGCAGGAAGATTTAGGCTTAAGCGTAGACAAGAAGAAATACATGATCGGTCTGATTCAAGGCTGACCGATCAAAAGGGTGGATCCGATCGATTATGCGATCGAGCGTATTGTGGATGACTATACGCAGTTAGTCGTAATCGGAACCGGAGAAGCAGATTATGAGAATATGTTCCGTCATTTTGCATGGAAATATGGTGACCGGATTTCTGCAAATATCTGTTATTCCGATGATTTAGCACATAAACTGTATGCGTCAGCGGATGCATTTTTGATGCCTTCCAGATTTGAGCCGTGTGGTCTGACGCAGCTGATCTCTTACCGGTATGGTACGGTTCCAATCGTGCGTGAGACTGGTGGATTAAAAAGATACTGTTGTTCCATATAATGAATATACGAATCAGGGCGAGGGTTTCTCGTTTGCAAACTACAATGCAGAAGAGATGCTGAACACGATCAATTATTCAAAATATATCTTCTTTGAGAAAAAGAGACAGTGGAACCAGATGGTGGAACGTGGCATGAACCTGGATTATTCCTGGAAAAAATCCACAGAACGCTATGTGGGACTGTACCGCTATCTGTTAGGGGAAGTATAGTCAGGGTGCTGATAAAAAAAGCGATAATCAACTGAATGGTTAACCTGGTGACAAATAAAGGTTGACAAACAACAAGAGAAGCGGTATCCTATTGTTATCTTAAAAATATAAAAGGTTAACAATAGGAGGAGCTGTTCGTTATGGTTGAATCTACAGCAGAAAAAAACAGAGAAAAAGTAAATGTAAAAGATATGACGGTCATTGCGCTGGTTACAGCAGTCATTTGTATCATTGCACCGTTTTCTATCCCGATCGCAATTTCGCCGATCCCGATCACACTGGCGCTGTTTGCACTGTTTTTAGCAGGCATCATCTTAGGAAAGTGGAAAGGTGTGGTGTGTACCGTGATCTATCTGCTTTTGGGTATGGTAGGACTTCCGGTATTTAATGGTTTTAGCGGTGGAGTGCAGAAACTGGTGGGACCAACCGGTGGTTATCTGATCGGTTACCTGTTTTTGGTATTTTTCACAGGATTATTTGTTGAAAAATTCCCAAACAAAATTCCAATGTACTTTGTAGGCGGCATTATCGGAATTATCGTATGTTATGCATTTGGAACGGTATGGTTTGTTTTACAGTATAAAGTAGGCTTTCTTGAAGCGCTGACCATGTGTGTATTCCCATATATTCCTATGGATTTAGTGAAGTTAGTAGCGGCAGTCATTATCGGTTCACAGGTGCGAAAGATCCTGATCCGTCAGAATCTGATCTCATAAATATTCTGAAAAAATTACATAGACTATAAAGATGAAAAGGATAGAGAGTAAGATTCTCTATCCTTTTTTTCGTCAGGACCGATTTGATAGAACAAAACGGACTGCAGAAAAGAAAATACAGTGACAAGGAGAAGATTTATGGGAGAAGACAGAAACAGCAGTGACGATGGACAGCGACTTTTAGATAAAAATGACAAACAGCACAAGATACACTTACTCTCTGTGATCGGAGAAGTAGAAGGGCATGAGACACTTTCCGCCAATACCAAGACAACGAAATATGAACACGTTCTGCCAAAGTTAGCAGAGATTGAAGATTCGAAAGAGGTGGACGGTCTGTTGCTCCTGTTAAATACGGTCGGTGGAGACGTGGAATCAGGGCTTGCAATCGCAGAAATGGTTGCATCACTGAGCATTCCGACGGTTTCACTGGTATTAGGAGGAAGCCATTCGATCGGAGTACCGTTGGCGGTATCCGCAGACTATTCCTTTATTGTCCCGACCGGAACGATGGTCATCCATCCGGTCAGATTGAGCGGAACGGTCATTGGAGCCCCACAGACCTATGATTATTTCAAACAGATGCAGAATCGCATTATCGGATTCATCTGTGAGCATTGTTTTTGCAAAGCCGGATCAGATGGAACGTCTGATGATGAATACGTTTATGCTGTCAAAAGATTTAGGAACGATCTTAGTAGGAAAAGAAGCTGTGGAAGAAGGCATCATCAATGAAGTGGGCGGCATGAAAGAGGCACTTGCCAAGCTTCATCAGATGATTGATGCGGGCATAAAATAAGAAATTAAGACTGAAAATCTTAGGAAAGTTTTAATGACAAGCATGCTCAAATGTGATATTATAACCGTGTATGGTTAGAATTTGTCAGTGTAAAGCATACTTTACGCTTTTTTGGCATATAAACTAGAAGAGAAAATCAGGAGGGTACTATGTCATTATTACAAGCAATCATCATGGGAATTATACAGGGGGTCACAGAGTTTCTTCCGGTAAGCAGCAGCGGTCATCTTGCGATTTTTAAGATTTTATTTCATATGGAGACCGACACAGGACTGTTATTCGATGTTATCCTGCATTTAGGAACGCTGATCGCGTATCTTTGCAGTATATTATAAGGATATTTTACGGATGATCGTGGAAGGTGTCTGTATTATCAGGGATGTATGTATCAATATTGCCCGCTTTTTTTCCGTAACAAATTCATGCATGAAGAGAATGAATATCTGAAAATCGTAAAAACGGTTATCGTAAATTTGTAATGTTAGTCATTGTATCTACGATTCCGACCGGAATGATCGGTTATGCGAAAGCATCTGACCTTGTAACAATGGCATCCCAGCATCCTTTTAGTTCCGGGCATCTGCCTGATCGTGACAAGTGTTCTGCTCTTTATTGCAGACAGGATACAGACCGGTCATAAGGGCCCAAAGAACATCAGCTATACCAATGGATTTATCATTGGAATCTGTCAGGGAATTGCAACTCTGCCGGGACTTTCACGTTCCGGAACCACAATCGCGTCCTGCCCTGATCTAGCGGATTTGACCGTAAGTTTGCAGTGAAGTATTCTTTTATCATGTCAATCCCGGCAGTGCTTGGTGCGGCAATTTTAGAGTTGAAGGATTTTTCACCGGCTTCTGTCAGTGGAACCGAGGTTGCGTATTATCTGGTAGGTATGGCAGTTGCGGCAGTAGTCGGCTATATCTGCATTAAGACGATGTTAGTGATCGTCAGAAACAAAAAAATTCACCATCTTTTCGATTTATGCTTCTGTGTCCGAATTTTGGTGTGCCGGGTACTTATGTCATTGATATTATTGTTTTGATAATATCGCTGGTGCTGATTACAGAACGCTCTATTATGAAGGGGATGCAAAAAGGCGGAAAAGTCATTTACGATTCAGCGAAGGATGATGCAATCCGTCGTATGGATGCTGCCAAGGAACGCCGGGAAGAACGGGAGAAAGAAAGAGAAAAAGAGCAGGCAAGACGACGGATGGAAAAGAAGGTAAGCGGTGTAGCATTGGATACCAAATTACCATCCCCGGATAAAAAGAAAGTCAAATCAGATGATATTAATGAAATTACTTTGAGTGATATCGAAGATATGCCGGTGGTACAGGAAGAAAATAAAGTTGTGCTTACGGCAACCAACGGCAGCCAGGAAATGGAACAGCCGGTAATTCATACGATGAATGAGCCGGTGGCAACGATACACAGAGCAGAGGTAAAACCGGTAGAACCGATCATTCAACCTGCATCTGAACCTGCGTTTGAGCCGGAACCAATTGCAGAGAAAAAGGCAGAAAGCAATCTGCCAAAAGAACCAGCGCATCCTGTAATGGAAGAAGAAAAGCCAAGGAAGAATAAGAAGCAGGACAAGATGGAAATCGAAGATGAAGTGGCGGCTGTAGAAGAATCTATCGTAAAACAGGAAAATTCCGGTGGCAGATATGTATTCCCACCGGTGAATCTACTGAAAAAGGGAAGTGCAGGTGCTTCCGGTGATACCAGAGATTATCTCAATCAGACAGCAGCAAAATTAAAAGAGACCTTAAAGAATTTTGGAATTAATATTACAATTACGGCTATCAACTGTGGACCAGCAGTAACGAGATATGAATTCCAGCCGGAAATGGGTGTAAAGGTCAGCAAAATCGTAAATTTGTCCGATGATATCAAGATGAATCTTGCGGCGGCGGATATCCGGATTGAAGCACCGATTCCGGGTAAAGCAGCCATTGGTATTGAGGTGCCGAATAAAGAAAGTATTCCGGTTATGTTCCGTGATCTGGTAGAGTCAGAGGAATTTCATGCCAATAAATCACCGATTGCTTTTGCAGCCGGAAAAGATATTGCCGGAAAAGTCATGATTGCGGACATTGCAAAGATGCCGCATCTATTGATTGCAGGAGCTACCGGTTCCGGTAAATCTGTCTGTATCAATACAATTATTATGAGTATTTTGTACCGGGCAGATCCGGAGGATGTAAAGCTTATCATGATTGACCCGAAGGTGGTTGAGTTAAGTGTATACAATGGAATCCCACATCTGTTTATTCCGGTTGTTACAGATCCGAAGAAGGCGGCAGGTGCATTGCACTGGGCGGTAGCTGAAATGACAGACCGTTATCAGAAATTTGCAGAATACGGTGTTCGTGATCTGAAGGGCTATAACCAGAAAATAGAAGGAATCAAAGATATTGATGACCCGGATAAGCCAAAGAAGATGCCGCAGATTGTAATTATTGTGGACGAGCTGGCGGATTTGATGATGGTTGCACCAGGGGATGTGGAAGATGCTATCTGCCGGTTGGCGCAGCTTGCAAGAGCCGCAGGAATCCATCTTGTCATTGCAACACAGCGTCCTTCCGTAAATGTCATTACCGGACTGATTAAAGCAAATATGCCATCCCGAATCGCATTTTCTGTAACGTCCGGTGTGGATTCAAGAACCATTCTTGATATGAACGGTGCGGAAAAGCTTTTAGGAAAAGGCGATATGCTTTATTATCCGCAGGGCTTACAGAAACCGCTTCGTGTACAGGGTGCGTTTGTATCCGATAAAGAGGTATCAGATGTGGTTGAATTCTTAAAGGAACACAATGAGGGGGAAGGCTACAGTAGTGATATTGAAGAGCGGATGAACAATATTTCTGTATCCGCAAGCACTGGTGCTGATGCGGCATCTGGTGATGGAAATGACAGAGATGCTTATTTCTTGGATGCTGCAAAGCTTTTAATTGATAAAGATAAAGGTTCCATCGGAATGATTCAGCGTTATTTTAAAGTCGGTTTTAACCGGGCGGCAAGAATTATGGATCAGCTGGAAGAAGCTGGTGTAGTAGGACCGGATGAAGGAACCAAGCCGCGACAGGTGTTAATGTCTCCGGAACAGCTGGAAGCATTTGTTGAAGAGGGTAATTAAGAAAGATTTATAGAATACAATCCATGAGGAGGAAATGAAGATGAAGTCAGATATTGAAATTGCACAGGAAGCAGAACTGGTACATATTAAGGAAGTGGCTGAGAAGCTCGGAATAAACGAGGATGAGCTGGAATTTTACGGAAAATACAAAGCAAAGATTTCCGATGAATTATGGGAGTCTGTAAAAGACAGGGAAGATGGCAAACTGGTTCTTGTAACAGCTATTAACCCGACACCTGCCGGCGAAGGAAAGACCACAACAAGTATCGGACTTGGTGAGGCGATGGCTTTACTTGGTAAAAAAGCGGTACTTGCACTTCGTGAGCCGTCTTTAGGACCGTGCTTTGGAATCAAAGGTGGAGCTGCAGGTGGTGGATATGCGCAGGTAGTTCCGATGGAAGATTTAAATCTGCATTTTACCGGAGATTTCCATGCAATTACATCCGCAAATAACCTGTTGGCAGCATTATTAGATAATCATATCCAGCAGGGCAACCAGCTTGGAATTGACCCACGTCAGGTAGTATGGAAACGTTGTATGGATATGAATGACCGTGCACTTAGAAATATTGTAATCGGTCTTGGAAGCAAGATGGATGGTATGGTACGTGAAGACCATTTCATCATTACAGTGGCATCTGAAATTATGGCTGTTTTATGTCTGGCGGACAATATGGAAGATTTGAAACGCCGTCTGGGCAGAATCATTGTTGCCTATTCCTTTGACGGAACTCCGATTACGGCAGATGATTTACATGCAACCGGTTCTATGGCAGCACTCTTAAAAGATGCCATCAAACCAAATCTGATTCAGACATTAGAGCACAATCCAGCCATCGTTCATGGTGGACCATTTGCAAATATTGCTCATGGATGCAACAGTGTCCGTGCTACTAAGACAGCTTTAAAATTAGGTGATATTGCAATTACAGAGGCCGGTTTTGGTGCTGACCTTGGTGCTGAGAAATTCTTTGATATCAAGTGCCGTAAGGCGGGACTTAAACCGGACGCAGTGGTACTGGTAGCAACCATCCGCGCATTAAAATATAACGGTGGGGTTCCAAAGGCAGACCTTGCAAAAGAAGATTTGGAAAGCTTAAAGAAGGGAATTGTAAACTTAGAGAAACATATCGAGAACCTTCAAAAATTTGGTGTACCGGTAGTAGTTACCTTAAACTCCTTTGTAACCGATACCAAAGAAGAAATTGCATTTGTAGAGAACTTCTGCAAGGAAAGAAACTGTGAATTTGCATTATCTGAAGTATGGGAAAAAGGTGGCGAAGGCGGAATCGAACTTGCAAAGAAAGTACTGGATACTTTAGATCATAAAGAAGCACATTTCAAACCTCTGTATGAGGATGAGATGTCTCTTATGGATAAGATTAAGACGATTGCAACTGAGATTTATGGAGCAGATGATGTAACTTACAGTAAGGCTGCATTAAAAGAATTAAAACATATTGAAGAAATGGGAATGGGCAATTTCCCTGTATGTATGGCAAAGACCCAGTATTCTCTTTCTGATGATGCATCAAAGCTTGGCAGACCGACTGGCTTTACCGTAAATGTCCGTGAAGTATATGTATCTGCCGGAGCAGGCTTTGTAGTAGCTATTACCGGCTCTATTATGACCATGCCTGGACTTCCGAAAGTACCGGCTGCAAATAATATTGATGTAACTAATGACGGCGTAATTACAGGATTATTTTAGGAGGTATCATGGCATTATTAATTGATGGAAAAAGAATTTCTGCTGAAATAAAGGATGAATTAAAAGAAGAAGTAGCACAGTTAAAGGAACAGGGAATCACAGGAGCACTTGCTGTAATCCAGGTGGGAAATGACCCTGCATCCAGTGTATATGTCAGAAACAAAAAGCGTGCCTGCGAATATATTGGGATAGATTCTCTTTCTTACGAGCTTCCGGAAGAGACTTCCCAGGATAAATTACTGGCTTTAATCGATAAATTGAATAAAGAAGAACATGTAAAAGGCATTTTGGTACAGCTTCCATTGCCAGAGGGCATTGATGAGGATGCGGTAATCCGTGCCATTTCTCCGAAGAGGGATGTAGATGGTTTCCATCCAGAAAATGTCGGCGCATTGATGATTGGACAGAAAGGATATATTTCCTGCACACCTGCCGGAATCATCCAGCTTCTGAAGCGTTCTGACATTGATATTGAGGGAAAACACTGTGTTATCGTTGGAAGAAGCAATATTGTTGGAAAACCGATGGCAATTTTAATGCTGCGTGAGAATGCAACTGTTACAGTAACGCATTCAAAAACCCGTAATTTAAAGGAAATCTGTAAAGAGGCAGATATTCTGATTGTTGCAATTGGGAAAAAAGAATTTATTGATGCATCCTATGTAAAAGATGGTGCAGTTGTCATTGATGTAGGAATTCATCGTGATGAGAACAATAAACTTTCCGGTGATGTAAAATTTGATGAAGTAGAGCTGCTTTGTAGTGCGATTACACCGGTTCCGGGTGGAGTCGGACCAATGACCATTGCAATGTTAATGAACAATTGTGTGGAAGCTATGAGACATGAATAGGAGAAGGCTATGAAGTGTGCAAATTGTGGAGCAGAAATAAAATTAGGCTGTGTGTACTGTTCTGCATGTGGAAAAGAAGCACAGATTGTTCCGGATTATAATGTGGAAGAGGATATTTTAAAAGAATTATTAGAAGAAGACGATAAACCGAATAAGAATGCCTCTTCCAACGGAAAGAAGAAAAAATCATTGAAAAACAGCCAGAAGAAAAAGAAAGAGGCAGAACAGAAAAAGAAACAGAAAAGACTTCTGATTACAGTATCAGTTCTGATTGCTATTGCAATCATTGGTGTTATCATTGTTCTTCTGGTGCAGAACAGCCATAAGAAATCTTTTGATTATCAGTATCAGAAGGGAATCAGTTACACGGAAGAGAAGAATTATACCAAGGCATTGACCTATTTTGAACAGGCTGAGAAATTGCAGCCGGATAATGTGGATGTATTACTCCGGATGGCTGATTTGTACCGTCTCCGAAAAGATGAAACATCAGAAGAAGCGTATTTGTTACAGATACTTACCCTTGATAAGAACAATGAAGAAGCATATCAGATGCTGATTGCCTTATATGATAAGCAAAAGGAATATGATAAACTACAGGATTTATATGAACAATCAGACTCTGATAAAATAAAAGCGCTGTTTGATAATTATGAAGTAAAGGCTCCGGAGTTTTCGGAAGAAGCCGGGGAATACAATGATACGATTGAAATTGAACTGATGGCAGACTCAGACTGTACCATTTATTATACGTTAAATGGTGATTCTCCGATTGAAAAGGGAATGGAATATACAGAACCGATTTCTTTAGAGGATGAGAAAGAATATACCATCAAAGCAGTAGCAAAGGACGCAAGAGGCTTTTATAGTGAGATTGCAGAAGCAGATTATGAAATTACTTTTGAAGCTCCGGATTCTGCTAATGTAACACCTGCTGCCGGAACATATTATGATGCGCAGAGCATCAGTATACAGGTTCCCGCTGGTTCCACTGCTTACTATACCTGGGATGGCTCAACACCAACACAGGATTCTGATGTATACAGTGAACCACTTGAAATGCCACAGGGCAATAATGTGTTGTCTATTCTTGTGGTAGATGACCATGGACTGGCAAGCCCGGTGATAAGATATAATTATATTTATCTGCCGGAATAAGCTATGGCAGATGAACAAAGGCAGATAAGAATGTTTCTTATCTGCCTTCGTTCCGGGGATTTTAAAAATTAGTCTTCTTTTACAAATTCAATGACACCCTTGTCAAGTCTGGATACTCTTGCTAAAGAATAAACATCGATGCCCTGTTCCTCTAATTTTTCACGACCAGGCTGGAATGCTTTTTCGATTAAGACACTGACACCTGCGATGGTGGCATGTGCTTTACGGATTAGGCGGATAGCACCGGTAGCAGCTTCGCCGTTGGCAAGGAAATCATCCACGATAAGAATGTGGTCATTTTCGCTGATGTATTTTGCGGAAATGGTTAATTCATAGCGATCGGAGGTTCGCTCGGTCTGTCAGAAGAAGTTTTAAAAGCGGGCAGATGAAAAACTGAGTTTTCTAAAATGACCTTTCCGCACCAGCTGATGCGGGTGATCTTACGGAGCAGATATACCGGAGTTACCGGATCATTCATGGGGAACCGTATCATAAATAGAGATATATGTTAAGAAACATGAGGAGAAGATCACAATGACCACAGAAGATATCCGGGCAGAACTACAACAGAATATTGATGAAAAATACAGAGCCTTTCATGCATCGTTAGTTCCCGGAATCGGCACTTTTTAGGTGTGCGAGTTCCGAAAATGCGAGAAATTGCAAAAAAAGCCGCAAAAGAAGATTATCAGACCTTTTTGCAGAGGCAGATGTTAGTGTTTACGAGGAATTGATGATACGGGGAATGATCCCGGGGTATGCAAAACTCACGATCAAAACAGCGAAAGCAGGAGTTAGAGCGTTTTGTACCATATATTAATAATTGGGCAGTCTGCGACTGTTGCTGTGCAACGTACAAATTTATGAAAAAGATCAGGACGAGTGGCTTGCGTTTTTAAAAAGTATTTATCGAGTGAGAAAGAATATGAACTGCGGTTTGCCATCGTCTGTCTGTTGGATTTTTTATCAATGATACCTATATTGATGAGGTGCTAGAACTGTTAGCGGATATTCAACATGATGCTTATTATGTAAAAATGGCGGATGCCTGGGCGTTGTCCATTTGTTATATTAAGTTTCCACAAAAAACAGAACCGATATTAGAACGTGAGACCTTAGATGGCGAAATCCGCAAAAGGCGGTGCAGAAGATCCGTGAATCCCTGCGAGTATCAAAAGAAGAAAAAGAGCGGTTGAAGAAAAAATTTTACTGATGTATGATAATAACAAATATACATGGAGAGGAGAGCAACGATGTATCAGTTTACAGAGGATTGCCGGATTGGAATACCGGAGATTGACGAGGAACACAAAAAACTTTTTTCAGATGGTGAATGAAGCGTTTGCCCTGTTAGCAGAGCCATCTGCAACAGTTGTTGGAGTGAAAAATTTAGTATTGGCACTTAAAAAAGTATGCGGCTACACATTTTATCCATGAAGAGGCATATATGGATGAGATCAAAGACCCGGAACTGCCAAGACAGAAAAAAAGAGCATGAGCAGTTTAAAGAAAAGGTCAACGAAGTGGATTTAGAGGCATTAAATGACGAGAATGGCAAAGAAGTTTTAACGGAGTTGTTGGAGTTTCTTTCACGCTGGCTGTATCATCACATTTTAGGCAGTGATACCATGATCGGAAAGATGCCGGCATTAGACGAGGAAGAAGATCCGTTTGCCTTTACGGAAAAATATAAACTCGGTGTAGAATTGATCGACAGTGAACACCAGAGACTGTTTGAGATCATCCGCGAGACAAATGAGCTGACCAATGATGTGCTTTTTAACGATAAATATGATGACATAAAGAAGATCATTTCTGAATTAAAGGACTATACCATCAAACATTTTGCAGATGAAGAAGAATATATGGAAAAAATCGGATATTCCGGTTTAGAAGCACAGAAGGTTGCACATCAGGCATTTGTAGACAGACTGAATGAAGTGAATTTAGAAGCAGTAGACGGTGACCAGGAAGGTTATCTGCATGAATTGATCGAATTCCTGTTAGGCTGGCTGGCAAATCATATTTTAAAAATGGATAAAAAAGATTCCGATGGAAGGATAAAAAAATGGAAGGATAAAAACTGGAAAGCCTGCCAGTTATCGCCTATATCTTTTTGCGTAGTACATATGATAAGATTCTGTTTGTAACAAAATGTAACAACTATTACATAAAATTGTAATAAATAAGCAAGAGGTTTTTCAAATGAAAAAAGTAACCGTATGTGCAATGATAGCAGCGATGACAGTAACCGGTGCAGCGGCACTTCCGGTACAGGCAGCAACAAATGCCGGAAACAGTGCAAATTGCAACGGAAAAGGATACTATGTTTTTACCGGAGGAAAGTCAGTGATCTTGAGAATATCAAGAACAGATTAGATGAGCTTTGCGGACAGTTAAACGGTAATACCACAACGATCACGTTCCGGGATGTAACTTGCCGGAGAATAAGCCGGAGACAACTCCACCGAGTGAAGATACAAATACACCGGAAAGTAAACCGGAGACAACTCCACCAAGTGAAGATACAAATACACCGGAGAATAAGCCGGAAGCAGACAAAGAACTGACATTTGCTGAGCAGGTCGTAGAACTGGTAAATCAGGAGCGGACAAAGGCAGGTTTAAATGCTGTTACGTTAGATCAGAACATTGCATCCGCAGCACTTGTCCGGGCGAAAGAGATTGAAACATCTTTTTTCCCATACCCGACCGAATGGAAGTAAATTCAGCACCGCTCTTACAGAGCAGGGTGTTACCTTCAAAGGTGCAGGGAGAGAATATCGCATGGGGACAGAAATCTCCGGAGGCGGTTATGCAGGCATGGATGAACAGCGAAGGTCATAGAGCCAATATCCTGAATAAGAATTTTACAAAAATCGGTGTGGGATATTATCAGAATGCTGCCGGACGTAACTTCTGGACACAGTTATTTACCTACTAATTTCCTTAGAAAAATTTAGAGTTAGAGATTTAGAATGTAAAAAAGGCTGTTATCTTACAAAAAATGTAAGGTAACAGCCTTTTGCTAGAATATAGTATATGAGAATCAGTCTAATAACCAGTCCATCACATTGACGACCTGGATACCATCGTAGTTTCCGGAAGAAAAATGGTCTAAAGTCAGGACGATTTTCGGATAATTGTCCCGGATATTTGTAAAAGGACGCATTTCACGCTGGAAAGTCTCTTCGGAAGTCATATCTGCAGTGACCTGAAAATAGGTGATTTCTCCCTGCTTTTGGGCGACAAAGTCGATCTCTGTATTTTCATATTTTTCCAATATTGACGCGGTATCTGCGTCGGAGCAACTCTAAATATACAATATTTTCAAGAGTAAAACCTAAGTCATAGTGTCTGCGTGGTAAAATATAATTACGTAATCCGGTGTCAACGATGTACCATTTTTATTCGATTTCAGAATTTGCTTACCGACTAAGTCAAAACGTTCTACCGGATAGAAAATAAAGGCTTCTGCTAATGCATCCATATAGTCATCAACAGTGTTAGCGGAGATTTTTCTTCCGTTGGAACTTAAATAATCTGTGACACTTTTGACAGACACAGGGCTGCCGACGACGCTGGATAAATATTTAGCAATCGTTTTTAAAAGCGAGATATCATTAATTTTCCGCTTGGAGGAATTGCCCTTTGGCCGGCTTTGACGTTCTTCAATATCTCTGACAATGACGGTATTATAGATTCCTTCTAAATACATATCTGCTTTTTCATCTGTTTTATCCATTGCAGCTACATAGGGAAGTCCTCCATAGCGCATATAGTCAGAAAAAAGCATGTTCAGAAGTATCGTTTGTAAGCTGGGCATATTCTTTAAAGGACAGCGGGAGCATGGAAAGTTCCACATAACGTCCGGTCAGTAGGGTCGCAAGGTCACTGGAAAGCATATAGGCATTAGAACCGGTAAAATAAATATCCGTGTGTTCTTTAATATGCAGACTGTCCACGACTTTTTCAAAGCTGTCTACTTTCTGGATCTCATCTAAAAAAGATATAAGTCATTTTGTCTTTACAAAGTTTTTTTGAATATAATCATATAAGGTTTTATAATCTAACAATTCTTCATATTGTAAATCTTCAAAATTAACAGAAATAATCTGGGAGTCGTCAATCCCTGTTCTTTTAAATGCTCCTGATACTGTAAGAGCAATGTGGATTTACCACAACGCCGGATGCCGGTAATCACCTTGATTACTTTTTTCATCTTTCCAATCCAGTAATTTTTGAAGATATTCCATACGCGTTACCATCTCGATCACCTCTCTTATAATTCCCATTTTGATAGATTTTATGAAAATTGTCAAGAAAAATTCCTGTTTCGGCATTTTTACAACCAAATAACATAAAAATTCCCATTTCGGAATTTATATAATAAAAAACGAGAAAAATTCCCATTTCGGAATTTTTCAGAACACAAATATGCCTGTATACACAAACTACATAGATTTTGACACATACGAAAGAAGCGGATATAATAGAGCATAAGTTTGTATCAGCGGAGGATAACAGAGCATGGAACAGCAGACACACAAGCGGCGCGTCCGCTATAAAGGTACACATCCAAGAACATATCAGGAGAAATACAAAGAGTTAAATCCTGAAAAATATAAAGACACTATAGAGCATGTCATACAAAAGGGAATACTCCTGCGGGAATGCATATCTCCATTTGTGTAAAGGAAATTTTGGATTTTTTACAGATCCGGCCGGGACAGACCGGATTGGATGCAACGCTCGGCTATGGAGGACATTCCACAGAGATGTTAAAATGTTTAGAGGGCAGGGGACATTTGTATGCTTTTAGATGTTGATCCGATTGAAATCGAAAAGACGAAAAGTCGGTTAGCAGAGCGTGGATTTGCAGAAGATATATTAAGCATTAAGCAGATGAATTTTGCAAATGTAAAAGAACTGCTCCCGGAGTCAGGAAAGTTTGATTTTGTGTTAGCGGATTTAGGAGTCTCTTCAATGCAGATCGATAACCCGGAGCGGGGATTTTCCTATAAATTTGACGGACCACTGGATCTGCGCCTCGATCCGCAAAAAGGAGTTCCGGCAAGTGAGCGCTTGCGTGAGATGAGCAGAGATGAGATCGCAGGCATGCTGATAGAAAATGCGGACGAGCCTTATGCAGAGGAGATTGCAAAAGCAATTTCCATACAGCAGAAAAAGAAGCCGATCAGGACAACGACGGATTTACGGGAAGTCATAGAAAAAGCACTGTCTTTTTCTGCCAAAAGCAGAGCAGAAAGAAGCAGTGAAGAAGTCATCCCAGCGGTCTTTTCAGGCACTTCGGATTGATGTGAACAGTGAATATGAAGTGTTAGAGAGCTTTTTTAGAAAGCCTGCCGGATATTTTAGCACCGGGTGGCAGAGTGGCAATTCTGACATTTCATTCGGGAGAAGATCGTCTGGTAAAAAAATCATTCCAGCGTTTTTATAAAGAAGGAATCTATGAAGATATCGCAAAGAATGTGATCCGCCCAAGTGCCGAAGAATGTAACCGAAACAGCAGGGCACATTCCACAAAAATGCGCTGGGCAATCAGAAAATAGAGAAAACATAAGGAGGAAATGCCAATGAGAATGTACGATCTGATTCTCAAAAAAAAAAGCAGGGAAAAGAATTAAATACAGAAGAAATTAACTGGATGATAAAAGAGTTTACCGAGGGCAGGATCCCGGATTATCAGATGTCAGCCATGCTGATGGCAATCTGTTTTCAGGGCATGGACAAAAGGGAAACTTTTGATCTGACCATGGCAATGCGTGACAGCGGAGATGTACTGGACTTAAGCCGTATTGATGGGATCAAGGTCGACAAGCACAGCACCGGGGGCGTTGGAGATAAAGTATCGTTAGTGCTGACACCGATCGTTGCATCCCTTGGCGTTCCGGTAGCAAAAATGAGCGGCAGAGGCTTAGGACATACCGGAGGAACCATTGACAAGCTGGAATCGTTTTCGGGATTTTCCACGGAAATATCGGAGGAAAAATTCATTGACAGCGTCAATACCATAGGAATCGCAATTGCTGGACAGACTGCTAATCTTGCACCAGCAGATAAGAAGTTGTATGCACTCCGGGATGTTACGGCAACCGTAGATCAGATGTCTTTGATCGCAAGCAGCATTATGAGTAAAAAATTAGCATCCGGGGCAGATGCCATTGTGTTAGATGTCAAAACCGGAAATGGTGCATTTATGCAAAAAGAAGAGGATGCGATCGCTTGCAAAAGCCATGGTAGATATTGGCAACCGGGCAGGAAAGCAGACCGTAGCCGTTATTACGGATATGGATGAGCCGCTTGGAAATGCGGTGGGAAATGCCTTAGAGATCAAAGAAGTGATCGATGCATTGCACGGTGACGGGCCGGAAGATCTGATGGAAGTCGTTTATGCATTGGGCACACAGATGTTATTGCTTGCAAAACGGGCAGAGGATGAAGAGATTGCAAGAAATCTGATCACAGAGTCCATACAGGGAGAGAAAAGCCCTGAAAAAATTTGCAGAATTTATTGAAAACCAGGGCGGAAACCGTGAAGAAATCCTGCATCCGGATATGCTGCCAAAGGCACGTTATGTCATTCCGGTCTTAGCAGAAGAGGAAGGCTGTATTGAGCGGATCTTAGCACAGGATATCGGGATTGCCTGCATGACCTTAGGTGGTGGCAGGGAAAATAAAGAAAGTACGATCGACCACAGTGTCGGGATCATTTTAACGAAAAAGATATCGGATACAGTAAAAAAGGAGAGACCTTAGCACTGATCCATGCAAATTCAAAAGAAAAAGCGGTGCTTGCATCCGGTCTGGTAAAAATGCATACCAGATCGCAAAAGAACCGGCGAAAAAAGCTCCGATGGTGAAGTGTATTATCCGCGAATAAACAACTTGTTTTTTTCCATATAGTAGACTATGAAACATAACAAGTTAAAGTCCGTCAAACAGAATATGGTAGAAACATTAGAACTCCCAAAGGATCTGATGTATGGAGATTCCATCGTGACGATTACCGGCAGGAGAGAAGTTCTGATAGAAAATTATAAAGGTATCTTAGAATATACCGGGGAATATATCAAAATCCAGACGAAAAACGCAAAACTGACCGTCTATGGAAAAAAGCTGAGCATTGAATATTATACAAATGAAGATATGAAAGTTGTCGGATTTGTAAAATCAATAGAATATGAGGCTTAGAGAATGACTGCGTTATTACGATATCTATCCGGTTATGTCTGTGTGGAACTGACCGGTTATGCAACCGAGCGTTTTTTTAAATCTGTGCACAAACCATGATATCAATCTCTGGAACATGGATCATAAAGAAGATACTTATACCTTTTGCATGAGTTTAGAAGATTTCCGGAAGATCCGTCCGATGGTAAGGAAAACAAGGACAAAGATACGGATTACAAAGAGATGCGGATTGCCATTTTTTTTTGTACCGCTATCGGAAAAGAAAAATGTTTTTATTAGGACTTTTGCTCTGTGTCGGCATTGTCTATGCTTTTTCATGTTATGTCTGGAATATTGAAATCTGTGGCAACTCTACCTTATCAGATGATACGGTTTACCGCTATTTAGAATCGGAGAAAATCCGTGTCGGTACGGCAAAAGGAAAGGTAGATTGCGAAAAATTAGAGGCAAAGATCAGGCAGCATTTTTCAAATGTCATCTGGACATCGGTGCGTTTAGAAGGAACAAAGCTGACGGTGGATGTAAAAGAAAATCTGATCACACAGGAACCACAGGAAAAGCAGGAGACCGAAACGGAAGAAGCGCAGGATTTAGTAGCAGACAAAGATGCCGTGATCCTAAGTATTGTCACAAGAAACGGTACACCGAAAGTCAAAGCCGGTGATAAGGTAAAAAAGGAAAAGCACTGGTCTTAGGAAGGATCGACATCTATAATGATGCAAAAGAGATTGCCGGCTATCAGTATTGTAAGGCAGATGCAGACATTGTTGCACAAACGTCCTATCCCTATCGTTATGAAGTTCCAACGCTGGTAAAAAAAGGCATATACCGGAAAAGAGAAAAACGCTATTCTTTCTGGTACCGCAATAAATACATAGGTCTTTATCAAAACAGGATTTCCTATCGGTTTTATGACAAAGAGAGTGAAAAAGAGCAACTCTGTGTGATGGAGAATTTTTATCTGCCATTTTATATCCAGACCGATATTTACCGGGAATACCAGATGAAGAACCATAAGATAGATAAAAGAAGCAAAAGAAAATGGCGGCAGACAATTTAGAACTTTTTCTTTCAAAATTAGAAGAAAAAGGACTTCAAATTATTGAAAAAAATGTTATGATGGATAAGGAGAAAAATAGTTATATATTTCAGGGCACCGTTTTGACGAAGGAAAAGTTAGAATCCTATCGGGCAACAAAACAGTTAGAAGTGCCAAAAGAAGAAGGAACTGTAGAAAATGAATCTGAATGAGGAAATCTTTGACATCCCGACAGAACATATGGCAAATGTGTTTGGCGGATGTGATAAAAAATATAAAGAAAATTGAGCGTGCCCTGCATGTAACGATCGCTGTCCGAGAGGGAGGAATGAAGATCCTTGGAGAAGCAGCAAACGTCAAGAGTGCATCACGAGTATTTATGGAGTTAGTGAACCTGAGTAAACGTGGCAATGAGATCACCGAACAGCAGGTGGATTATGCCTTAGATTTTAGCGGCAAAGCAGGAAAATGTAGGTGTGATGTCAGAAATGGATGATGACCTGATCTGTCATACCACAGCAGGAAAACCAATCAAGCCAAAGACATTAGGACAAAAAGCCTATGTGGATGCGATCCGTAAACAGATGGTTGTCTTTGGGATCGGACCGGCGGGAACCGGAAAGACCTATCTTGCGATTGCCATGGCAGTCACCGCATTTAAAAACGAAGAAGTAGGACGGATCATCCTGACACGTCCGGCCATTGAAGCAGGAGAGAAGTTAGGATTTTTGCCGGGAGATCTGCAAAGCAAGGTGGATCCGTACTTAAGACCGTTGTATGATGCACTCCATCAGATCATGGGAGCAGAGAATTTCAAAAGAATATGGAGAAGGGATTGATCGAGGTCGCTCCGCTTGCCTATATGAGAGGACGGACACTCGATAACGCATTTATCATATTAGACGAGGCGCAGAATACGACTCCGGCACAGATGAAGATGTTTTTAACGCGTATCGGATTCGGTTCAAAAGTAGTCATCACCGGAGATGCTACACAAAAGGATCGCCAAAGGGTACTACATCAGGACTGGATGTAGCACTGAAGGTATTAAAAAAAGTAGAAGGCATTTCCATCTGTGAACTGACGAATAGTGACGTAGTGCGTCATCCGCTGGTACAAAAAATCGTACAGGCATATGATGCTTATGAAAAAAAGAGAGTCAAAGGATAGTAAGAATAAAAGGAAAAGGACACGCACATGAAAGAAGAACGTCTGGTAAAAAAGAAGAGTAGTGCCGGTAGTTATCCTGACGGTTCTGACACTCCTGTTTACGTTCTTAATGGGAATACGAAATACCATGCCGTTAGATGAAGTGGTGGTACTGTTCTTTTTAGATTTGATATTTTTAGCGGTATTTATCTATTTTTAGAAGAAGAAAGACTGTTAAAACAACTTCCGACAGAGGAATGTAATGATTTTAAAAGTATAGCTGTTGTCTATGGATTGGGACTTGTGGCATTCTATATAAGCTCTTATCTGCCGGATTACAGCAGTTTTTCCTTTTGCTTTGCGGCTGCAATGGCTGTAGTGGCAAACCGGGAAATGGCACTCAGTACAGGAATTTTTCTAAATCTCCTTGCAGCGTATACGCAAAACTGGGACATCCATGTGCTGATGGCATCCGTTTTGCTGCTCTTATTGGGAACGATGTTAGCGTTGGCGGGAAAAGAGAAACATTTGCATTTATGGGTGCAATTTATATCATTTTTTGGTACAATAGTCATAGTAACATCCTGTTACTATGCACAGGACTTCATAATCAAAGGCAGAGTGTTTGTGCTTGCTGCAGTCATCGGTGGTGTGAATCTGTTATTTTTAGAGATTCTGACAAGATCTTTAGAACCTGATGTGCAAAGAACCGGGGAAGAACACTATTTAGAACTGCTCAAAGATAACTATCCGTTAGTAAGGTCTATCCGGCGTTTTTCAGAGATGGATTATTCCCATGCTTTGCGGGTTTCGGAGATTTCCGGTGAATGTGCAGGGAAGTTGGGATTAAAAAGAGAATCTCTGTCGGGCAGCGGGATTTTATTATCGTATCGGACGTATGGAGGGAGAGCCTTTACGGAGAATGGGGTGTTGCTTGCACAGAATGCCTGTTTTCCGGAAGAACTGATACAGATATTAAGAGAATACAATGGAGAACTGATGGCGATTTCCACGAAGGAATCGGCAATCGTACATATGGTAGATAAAGTGGTGACAAAGTTAGATCTGTTAGATAAAGAGACTTTTTTCTACTACCTGGAATCAGGACATGGTCATCTATCAGACCTTAAACGAGAACTCGGCAACAGGAATTTATGATGAGTCGGGACTCAGTATGAATCAGTTTCTTACGATACGGGATTTTTTTTGGTGAAAGGAGATCATCTTTTTGACAGTAACAATCGAGAGTGAGACAGAAGTCCCATTTGATTTTGAATATGAACAGACAGCAAGAGAAGTCATTGCACAGGCAATGGATTCGGAAGAGTTTCCCTATGAGGCAGAGGTCAACCTGCTTTTTAGTGGATAACGATATTATACATGAGCTGAATTTAGAACACCGGGGAATTGACAGGGCAACTGATGTGTTGTCTTTTCCGATGTTAGATTATCAGGAAGCCGGGGGATTTTTCAGCTATCGGAGAGGAACAGGAATGGAACTGCAATCCTGACACCGGGGAGATTCTTTTAGGAGATATCATTATCTCTGTTCCAAAGGTGTTAGAACAGGCCAAAGAATACGGACACAGTCCGAAAAGGGAATTTGCTTTTTAATTACGCATAGTATGCTGCATCTATTCGGTTACGATCATATGGAACCGGAAGAAGCGGCAATTATGGAAAATAAACAGGAAAAAAATTCTGGAGGTTCTTGGAATTTCCAGATAAATAAGGGAGGAACTACAATGAAAAAACGCATGATGACGTTTTTGTTAGCAGTGAGTGCTTGTGCACTGTTAGCAGGATGTGGAAAGGACACTGCTCCGAAAAAAAGACACATCCGCAAAAAAAAAAGAGACTACAACAAAAAAAGATGACAATCATGACAACGATGCAAAGAGCCCGTTGACAGGTGAGTGGATCGATGCAGAGTTAGCAGGAAAACGTCCGGTTGCCGTGATGATCAGTAACATTAAGGATGCACTTCCACAGTATGGTACAAAAGCAGCAGACGTGATCTATGAATGTCCGGTAGAAGGCGGGATCACCAGAATGATGGCGATTTATCAGGATTATTCAGGATTAGAGAGAATCGGTTCCGTAAGAAGCTGCCGTCTCTATTTCCCGGAAGATCGCAAATGAGTTTGAAGCAATTTATGTTCATTTTGGACAGTCTGATTTTGCACTTCCATACTTAGATGGCGGAAAGATCGATAACTTAAACGGTATCAAATCCGAAGGAAGTACAGTATTCTATCGTACAGATGATAAGAAGCCGCCACACAATGCATTTACCAGTGAAAAAGGAATCAATGCAGGAATCAAAAGAAAAATTACGAAACAAAGTTATCTGCTGATTACACAGGACACTATACCTTTGCAGAGGATGGCAAAGAAGTGGAGCTGACAAACGGAGAAGATGCTGTTGTAGTACAGCCTGGTTACAGCGTAGATAAACCTTGGTTTGTATATGATAAAAAAGAAGGCGTTTACAAACGTTATGAGTATGGTGCAGAGCAGAAGGATGCTGCAGTAGGCAAACAGCTTACCTTTAAAAATGTGATCCTTCAGTGTTGCAGCTGGCAGTATGAGAGTGATAAGTATACCTTAAACATCGACGTGAACGGCGGTGGTTCCGGTTACTATATCACAAATGGAAAAGCAATCCCGGTAACATGGAAAAAAAGATTCAACAAATGCTCCGGCACGTTATTACGATGCTGACGGCAATGAGATTACCATGAATCAGGGTAAGACATGGGTCTGCGTAGTACAGGATTCTTATGCAGACAAGATTAAGTTCTACAGCAGTGAAGACGACTTTAAAGCTGCAAAATAATTTTGAGGTCTTTTTATGGGCAATAAGAAAAATCAGAGTCCGGCTTTTTAGTACAGGGTTCGATTTTAGCAATTGCTTCCATTATCAACCGTATCATAGGGCTCCTTTACAGGGTCCCTTTGACGGCGATCATTGGAAACAACGGAAACAGTTATTACAGTTGTGCATATGAGATTTATAGCATGCTGCTTTTGATATCCTCTTACAGTCTGCCGATGGCAGTCTCAAAGCTGGTATCGGCAAGAGTGGCAAAGGGCGATTTTAAGAATGCCTTTAAAGTATTTAAAGGGGCATTCTTATTTGCTGTCTGCTCGGGAATTGTGGCAATGCTGATCGTGTTCTTTGGCGCAGAGATGATCACGCGTCTGATGAAGACACCGCTTAGTATCTTTGCACTGAAAGTCTTAGCACCAACACTGGTGGTTATGGCGGTATTAGGCGTTATGCGTGGATTCTTTCAGGGACTTGGAACGATGATGCCAAGTGCAGTTTCACAGATCATAGAGCAGATCATCAACGCAATTGTCAGCGTGTGGGCTGCATATCTGTTAGCAGATTACGGAAACAAGGTCGGTGCCGTACTTGGAAACGGCGAAGATTATGCAGCAGCCTATGGTGCGGCGGGCGGTACATTAGGTACAGCCTTAGGTGCCGTATTTGCATTACTGTTTTCTATTTTTGTATTTGCAACTTATGTTCCTGTTTTTAAAAAACAGGATGAACAACAGCAGAACGAAAAAGAACGAAAGCTATGGTTCCATTATGCGTATCCCGATCATGACGATCGTGCCGGTGCTGTTAAGTACAACGATTTACAATATCAGTTCTGTGATCGATCAGGGAATCGATAAGAATGTTGCACTGTTACAGGGAAGTACGAACCGTCAGATGGATGAGCTTTGGGGAATCTTTTCGGGAAAATATAAAGTCCTGATCAATGTACCAATCTCCATCGCTTCTGCAATGGCTGCTTCCTGCGTTCCGAGTCTGGCAGCCGCCTATGCAAAAAAAGGATGCCAAACTGGTAAGAAGCCGTATCAATTCGTCCATTCGTTTTATTCTGGTCATCGCATTTCCGTGCGCGGTAGGAATCGGCGTATTGGCATCTCCGATCATGCAGCTGTTATTCGGGGACGGAGGCAAAGAAATCGAACTGATGCTTCGGATCGGAGCCGTATCTATCGTGTTCTATTCTCTGTCGACGTTAACGAATGCATTATTGCAGGGAGTAAACCGGATGCAGGCACCGGTAAAAAATGCGTTGATTGCGTTAGTACTGCATATTATCGTTCTGCTTGTCTGCATGTATGGACTGAACCTTGGTATCTATTCCGTGGTCATCGCCAATGCGTTTTTTGCACTCTTTATGTGTACTTTGAACAGACGCTCGCTCAAAAAGGTACACAAGATACCGTCAGGAGGTTGGAAAGACATTTATCGTACCGGCAATTTCCTCGGCGATCATGGGTGTTGCAGTATTTTTGCCTATGATGCACTGCATAAGCTGATCCATTCGAATGCGATTTCCACAGTGGTATGTATCGCATTAGGAGGAGTTGTTTATATCGTATGTCTGTTCCTGTTCAAAGGACTTTCCGAAGAGGAACTTATAAACTTCCCTGAAGGGAGCAACGTTAGTGCGTATTTTTAAAAAATTGCATTTACTGCGATAAACAGAATTATCCTGGTATAAAAACAAAAAATAGCGTGAATACTGTTTGGGGTGATATTATGACGAAAACAAACCGTATTCGCGCTTCTTTTTATTTTAGAGCAGCGATCCTTACCGGAGCAGGCTGTCTGTGGAATGCTTCTTTAGAGACGGCTCCGGAAAAGAAACAGAAGAAAAAAGCAAACCAAAACAGGAAGAGATGAAGGAGACCGCTAGTAGTGAGACTCCCTATGAATATGTCATAGTCAATGACAATGGATATCTGACGGTGTATCAGAAAGACTTAAAGACCGTGTATTTCAGACTGATATTCCGTATGCGGAATTACACACCGAATTGCAGAAAAAGATCGATCAGGGCTACCTGATACAGGATGCAGAAGAACTGTATGACTTTTTAGAAAATTATTCTAGTTAAACAGGACAGAATATGATATAATTCTCCCTAAAGGGAGTGTGATAAATTTGAAGACAAAAGAGAAAAAAGAATCATCTTTTTTAAATAGGCTGTTTACAGGTGTTTCACTTGTATATCTGTTGCTTGGTGTACTGCTCGATCGTGATACCGGATCTGCAGATGGAATATGTATGTTATGGGATCAGTGTTGTGCTGGTCATAATAGGTATCATTCGATCGTAAAATATTTTTTAGAAGAATCCTATAAGAATCTGAACCAGTATGGATTTTCCATTGGAGTCTTTTTTAGTCATTATCGGAGTCTGCACACTGGTTAAAAATCAGGAGATGGCAAAGAGCTTTCAGCTCTATATCGGAGTCTGCATCCTGTTAACTGCCATTATAAAACTGCAAAATGCCATGGATTTAAAAGCATTAAAGGATCGGACCTGGGGAGTCATCTGTGTCGTATCCTTAGTGATCGTAGTATGTGCGGTTCTCATTATCATGAATCCGTTTTCTGACCGGAACTATGAGATTGCACTTTACATATTTCAGTCTGTTATTTGACGGAATCATCAGTCTGTTCAGTTATCATTATCTGGCATTCAGAATCCGCCAGAATGAGAAAAAAAGCCGTGTCAGAAAAAGAGACAAAGGAGTTTGCTGAAAACAGGAACTGGAATTTTCAGATGCACCGTCTATGGATGAGAGCACAGAACCGGAAGATTTACAGCAGACAACGGACAATACGGGCAGTACAGGAGATGAATGGGAATTAGAAGAAAAAAAGAGCAGGAAGATGACAGCGAACAAGGAGACATCCATGTATGATGTAATTGTGATCGGCGGAGGTGCTGCGGGTATGATGGCGGCAATTGCGGTGGCATGAGAAAAAAGCATCCGTTCTGATCTTAGAACATATGGAAATCTGCGGAAAGAAAAATCCTTTCTACAGGAAATGGAAGATGTAATTATACGAATAAAATGCAGGGCATCGAATACTACAGAGGCGATGACCCTGCCTTTGTATTGCCGGCACTCGAATTGTTTGGATGTGAGCAGACCATCCGTTTTTTTCAAAGTATCGGGATCGAACCAAAGGAAAAGAACGGCTATGTCTATCCAAGAAGCATGCAGGGCTTCCGTGCGGGAAGCACTTTTGTTAGAACTTCGCAGACAGAGGGTAAAAATCGAATTGGGATGTGGAATCCGGCAGATCTTACCGAAAAAGGAAGTTATGAAATTTGCACAAAAATGGCAATTTTATGCAAAAACCTGCATTTTAGCGACCGGAGGAAAAGTACGGCAAAGCATACGGAAGTGACGGAAGCGGATTCCTATATTTAGAACCACTTTCTCATCATGTCATAGATTTAGTGCCTGCACTCACGGGTTTGCAGGCAAAACCGCCATTTCCTAAGAGCCTTGCAGGAATCCGTGCAGAAGCGGAAGTGAAGCTCTTTGTAGAAAATGCACAAATTGCATCGGACTTTGGAGAAGTTCAGATGACCGCAGAAGGGATATCAGGGATTCCGGTGTTTCAGGTCAGCCGGTTTGCCGCAAAAGGCGCTTGTAAACGGGAAAAAGTGTGTGCAGAGGTGGATTTTTTCCGGAATATGATTCTTTAAACGAATTAGAAGAGTATCTGACCGGGCGAATGAACGGGATGAGAGATCGGACGATCCGTGAGGCATTAGAGGGACTGTTAGCAGACAAGCTGATCGATACCGCACTAAAAGAGATCGGTCTTTCTTCTAAGAAGCAGGCAGGCGACTGTACAAAACAGGAGGTTAAAGTACTTGCTAAGTATTTAAAACAGTTCACTTGTGAAATTATGAGCACACGCAAATTTGAACAGTCACAGGCAACTGCCGGAGGGGTGTCAACGCAGGAGATCTGTGCTAACACAATGGAGTCCAAATTATGTCCGGGACTCTTTTTTGCGGGAGAAGTGATCGATATTGATGGAATGTGGCGGCTATAATCTGCAATGGGCATGGTCAAGCGGCTATGTTGCAGGAGCAGGTACTTTTTCCGATGGGAAATTAAATACGCTGGTAAAAGATGTGGCAGGAAGAAACCGGGAAGTGTTAGAAATCTTTGTGAAAATGGGCGCTCCGGAAGAAATTTTATATATAAATAAGCCTCATATCGGAACTGATATTTTAAAAACAGTCGTAAAAAACATCCGGCTGGAAATTGAACGAATGGGTGGAACTTACTGCTTTTTCAGCCAGCTTACAGACATTACGCTGAATGGGAAGAAAGATAAAGTAGAAGCCATCCGGATTAACGGAGAAAAGGAAGTAGCAACAGACGTTCTGGTGCTGGCAATCGGACATTCCGCTAGAGATACTTTCCCAATGTTACAGGAAGCGGGACTTATGATGGAAGCCAAAGCATTTGCGGTGGGATTTCGTGTAGAGCATCCGCAGGCGATGATTGATGCATGCCAGTATAACGGACATAAAAATGCCCTGCTGCCTGCTGCATCCTATAAGCTGACCGCAAATCTTGAGAATCACCGCGGGGTATATTCTTTCTGTATGTGTCCGGGTGGTTATGTAGTAAATGCTTCTTCGGAGGAAGGTATGCTGGCAGTCAATGGCATGAGCTATCATGCAAGAGCCGGGCAGAATGCCAACAGTGCCATTATCATATCGGTTCGACCGGATGATTTTGAAGGGGATGGACCGTTAGCTGGAATTGAGTTTCAACGGAAATTGGAAAAAAATGCCTATCGCATTGGAAACGGAGCAATTCCGCAGCAGCTTTACGGAGATTTTAAAGAGAATCGCATATCTACAGGATATGGGGCTTTTGAAAGTACCACAAAGGGTGCACATACATTTGCAAATCTCAGGGAAATTTTTCCGAAAGAATTAGCAGCATCTTTTCAGGCAGGAATGGAGCTCTTTCCGAAATACATTCCGGACTATAACAGGGAGGATGCCATTTTATCCGGCGTGGAGAGCCGAACTTCCTCTCCGGTGCGGATTACAAGGGATGAATCCTTTGAAAGTAATATTGAAGGCATTTACCCTTGCGGAGAAGGTGCCGGTTATGCCGGCGGTATTATGTCAGCAGCCATGGACGGATTGAAAGTAGCGGAAGCAATTGCAGGAAAATATGCAAGACTTAAAATAGATTAAAACAACAGGTGTTTTGAAATAGAAAAGGAGATACAGAACATTGACGGAATATACACCAATGATGCAGCATTATTTAAAAACACATGAAGAATACAAGGACTGTATTTTATTTTATCGTCTGGGTGACTTTTATGAAATGTTTTTTGATGATGCAAAGGTTGTATCAAAAGAATTAGAGCTTACCTTAACCGGAAAGAGCTGTGATTGCGGGGAAAAAGCAAAGCGGGGTTCCTTACTCTGGGTGTTAGATAAGACCAAAACAGCCATGGGGGCCAGGATGTTACGCTCTTTTGTGGAACAGCCATTGATTGAAAAAAGAGGAGATCGAGGGACGGTTAGATGCCATTGAGGAGCTGATGCAAAGAGCGATCGACAGAGAAGAACTTCGGGAATATCTAAACCCTGTCTATGATTTAGAGCGACTCTTAACAAGGATTACATATCAGTCAGCAAATCCAAGAGATCTGACGGCATTTAAAAGTTCGATCGGAATGATTCCACATATCCGGGGGATTTTATTAGAATTGCAGTCAAAAAAGAGATACAGGGGATCTGTGAGGATATGGATACCTTAGAGGATCTGTATACATTAATCGATGCAGCTATTGAGGAAGAACCGCCGATCACGGTCCGCGAAGGTTCGGCATCATAAAAGACGGTTATCATGAAGAGATTGACCGTCTGCGTGAGGCGAAGAGTCAGGGAAAGAACTGGCTTGCCGAATTAGAGGCAAAGGAACGGGAAAAGACCGGGATCAAGAATTTAAAGATCAAGTTCAATAAAGTATTCGGCTACTATTTAGAGGTAACGAACTCCTTCAAAGATTTAGTGCCGGATTATTATACCAGAAAACAGACCTTAACCAATGCAGAGCGCTATATCACACCGGAACTCAAAGAGATGGAGGATATGATCTTAGGTGCGGAGGATAAACTGGTACAGTTAGAATATGAGCTGTTCCGTGAGCTGCGCGAGCAGATTGCAAAAAATGTGGTCCGTATCCAGAAAACAGCAAAGGCATTGGCAAAGATCGATGTGTTTGCCTCCTTGGCACTGATTTCGAACAGAACCACTACTGCCGTCCGTCATTAAACCAGAATGGCAGGATCGATATTAAAAACGGCAGACATCCGGTGGTAGAAAAGATGATAAACAATGATATGTTTATTGCAAATGACACCTACTTAGACAATCAAAAGAACCGTATTTCCGTTATTACAGGACCGAATATGGCAGGTAAATCCAACTTATATGCGTCAGACGGCATTGATCGTTTTAATGGCACAGATCGGATGTTTCGTGCCGGCGGAAACAGCGGATATCGGCATAGTAGACAGGATTTTTACAAGGGTCGGGGCATCGGATGACCTGGCATCCGGCCAGAGTACCTTTATGGTGGAAATGACGGAGGTTGCAAATATTTTACGAAATGCAACTGGCAACAGCCTGCTCGATCTTAGATGAGATCGGGCGTGGAACGTCTACCTTTGACGGACTCAGTATTGCCTGGGCAGTCGTAGAGCATATCAGCAATCCAAAACTCTTAGGTGCTAAGACACTGTTTGCAACACATTACCACGAATTGACAGAGTTAGAAGGAAAGTTAGACAACGTCAACAATTACTGCATCGCAGTCAAGGAAAAAGGCGATGATATCGTATTTTTACGAAAATCGTCAAAGGCGGGGCAGACAAAAGCTATGGTATCCAGGTTGCAAAATTAGCAGGAGTGCCGGATTCTGTCATTGAGCGGGCAAAAGGAGATTGCCGAAGAACTTGGCAGACATGATATCGTAGATTTTACGGAAATATTGAGCAACAAAAAAGAACTCAGCAACAAAAAAAAAAGAAGGAACATTTAGATGAGGTGGACTTAACACAGATGTCCCTTTTTGACGCTGTCAATGACAATGATATTATAGAAGAATTAAAAAGAGATTGACGTTGGAAACCTTACGCCAATCGAAGCATTGAACAAATTATATGAATTACAGAATAAGATCAAAAAACCGCTGGTAAGAGTGAAAGATGCTGTTTTTTACATCAGACGAAGAAAAGACGATCCATATAAGTTTGTGAAAAAGATAACGAAGAAGAACAGAAAGGAGTCAGCATGCCGGGAATACATTTATTAGAGCAGTCAACCATTGATAAAATTGCGGCAGGAGAGGTTGTAGAGCTACCGTCTTCCGTAGTCAAGGAACTGGTGGAAAATGCCATTGATGCAGGGGCTACGGCAGTCACTGTTGAGATCAAAGATGGAGGAATTTCATTCATCCGTATTACCGATAACGGATGCGGTATTTCCAAAGAAGAAATACCGATGGCGTTTTTTGCGCCATTCTACCAGTAAAGATCAAAACCGTAGAAGATCTTTTGCATGTTACCTCATTAGGATTCCGCGGAGAGGCACTTTCGAGTATTGCGGCAGTTTCACAGGTGGAACTGATCACAAAACCGGCAGATGCCCTGACCGGAAGCCGGTATCCGATCGAAGGCTCAAAAGAAGTGAAGTTAGAAGAGATCGGTGCGCCGAACGGAACGACCTTTTAGTACGCAATCTCTTCTATAACACACCGGCAAGACAGAAATTCTTAAAATCAGCACAGACAGAAGCCTCTTATATCAGCGATTTTATGGAGCGGTTAGCATTATCCAGACCGGATATCTCCTTTCAGTTCATATCCAATAACCAGCCAAAGCTAAATACTGCAGGAAACGGCAACTTAAAAGATGTCATTTATCGGATCTACGGCAGGGATATTGCGATGAACCTTTTAGAAGTCCATACGGAATGTGAATTCATGAAAGTGAACGGATTTATCGGAAAACCCGTGATATCCAGGGGAAACCGTAATTTTGAGAGTTACTTTATCAATCAAAGATACATCAAAAGCAGTCTGGTAGCAAAAGGTATAGAGGATGCCTATAAACTGCATCTGATGCAGCATCAATATCCGTTTACCGTCTTACATCTGACCATGGACGGAACGCTTTTAGATGTCAATGTCCATCCGTCGAAGATGGAACTTCGGTTTTCCGATGGAAAAGGGGTCTATGAATTCCTATATGAGAGCTTGAAAGAAGCATTAGAACATAAGGAGTTCATACCGGAGGACAGTGTGGAAGATCAGGATTCATTAAAAAATCACAAACTACCACACAGCCAAGGGTAAAAGCGCCGGAACCATTTGAAATCAAACGTGTCGAAAAAAGAACAGAACAGATCAGAACAAAGTAAGGAAAATAATAAGGACAGAATACTGCCAGAACAGGAAAAAGGTACTTCTGAACAGGAACAAAAACTCTCGGAACAAACGACAGCCATCCTGGATGAAACTCCGGACAAAGAAAAGGCTGTGATGGAGAATCTTCCACTGACCGGGGGACAGCTTACCCTGCGTGAAATGCCGGAATATGGAGGACAGTTCTTAACACAGGAGGCGAAAGCAAAAGCACCGGATCATCGGACAGGTGTTTGATACCTACTGGCTGGTACAGTTTGAAGACAAGCTGTTTATCATCGACCAGCATGCCGCACACGAAAAAGTCCTGTTTGAACGAACCATGGCAAAGCCTTGAAAAGAAAGAATATACTTCCCAGCAGCTTTCCCCGCCAATGGTAGTGAGCCTGAATATGCGGGAAGAACAACTGTTAAAAAATATCTTTCCGAATTTGAGCGTCTCGGTTATGAGATCGAATCTTTTGGAGGCAAAGAATACGCAGTCTGTGCCGTACCGGGTAATCTGTATTATTTAAACCAGCAGCAGCTTTTTATCGAGATGTTAGATAACTTAAATGAAGAGAGCGGTGCAAAGACCAGTGATGCGATCATTGAAAAGATCGCAACGATGTCCTGTAAAGCTGCAGTCAAAGGAAACCAGCATCTGCAAAAGCAGAGATGGAGCATCTGATCGAGGAACTGCTGACCTGTGAGAATCCTTATCAATGCCCACACGGAAGACCAACGATCATATCCATGAGTCGTTATGAGTTAGAAAAAGAAATTTAAGAGGATAGTGTAATGGAGACAGAAAAGAAACCATTGATCATACTGACAGGCCCTACCGCCGTTGGAAAAACCGACTTGTCGATCGCATTGGCAAAAGCCGTAAACGGAGCAGTGATCTCAGCGGATTCCGTGCAGGTTTACCGCTACATGGATATAGGTTCGGCAAAAATCAGCAAAAAGAAATGCAGGGCGTACCTCATTATCTGGTAGATGAGTTCATGCCGGATGAGGAATTCAACGTAGTAAAATTTCAGGAATATGCCAAACGCTATCTGAAAGAAATCTATGAAAAAAGGCCAGATCCCGATCTTAGTCGGCGGTACGGGATTCTATATCCAGGCAGTGTTATACGATATTGATTTTACCAGTGAAAGAGAAGATACGGCATATCGGGGAGCAGTTAGAGCAGCTTGCAAAAGAACATGGAGCAGAATATCTGCATCAGATGTTAGAAAAAGTCGATGCAGCATCGGCAAAAGCCATTCATCCGAACAATGTAAAGCGTGTGATCCGGGCATTGGAGTTTTATGAAAAAAACAGGACGGACAATATCTTCCCACAACGAGCAGGAAAGAGAAAAAAGAAAGTCCCTACAATGCGGCATATTTTGTCTTAAATGATGACCGGAATGAAATCTATAGACGTATCGACAAAGCGTGTGGATCAGATGATGCAGGCGGGACTTATCGAAGAGGTCAGACGATTAAAAGACATGGGCTACACCAAAGACATGGTATCCATGCAGGGATTGGGATATAAAGAAATCTTAGATTATTTAGACGGAAATACCACCTTAGAAGAAGCAGTATATATCTTAAAACGGGACACTCGCCATTTTGCAAAACGCCAGCTTACCTGGTTTCGCAGAGAGCATGAGGTGATTTGGGTAGAAAAAGAAAAATTTTCACATGATAACGGAAAAATACTGGACTTTATGAAAAAAAGAACTAACGGAAAGAGGAATATTATGAGCATTCAAAATGAGGCAGAAACAATCATCACACAGCAATACCTAAAAATGGGGATCCAAAAAAGAAGTCTATGATTTTGGACATTCGATAGAAGCAGGCTTAAAAGAACGGTTTGAACAGATCGATAAAATGGCAGAGTACAATCAGTTAAAGGTAATCAACGCCATGCAGAAATGCAGGGTGAGTGCGGAGTGTTTTAACCAGTCCAGCGGTTATGGCTATAATGATTTAGGACGTGATACCTTAGAGAAAGTCTATGCAGATGTATTTTTTGTGCCGAGGATGCGTTGGTACGCCCGCAGATCACCTGTGGAACACATGCATTGGCATTGGCACTGATGTCAAATCTGCGTCCGGGAGATGAGTTGCTTTTCACCGGTGGGAAAACCTTACGATACATTAGAAGAAGTCATCGGGATACGTCCATCGAAAGGCTCACTGGCAGAATACGGAATCTCTTACCGACAGGTGGATTTATTAGAGGATGGTAGCTTTGACTTTGAAAATATCAAAAAAGCGATCAATGACAAGACAAAGTTAGTGACGATACAGCGTTCAAAGGGATATCAGACCAGACCGACACTTTCCGTAGACAGGATCGGGGAACTGATCGCTTTTGTCAAAAAAATAAAGCCGGATGTCATCTGTATGGTGGACAACTGTTACGGAGAATTTGTAGAAGAAAAAGAACCGATCGAGGTAGGGGCAGATATGATCGTCGGTTCTCTGATCAAGAACCCGGGCGGCGGACTTGCACCGATCGGCGGCTACATTGCCGGAAAGCGGGGGAGTGTGTGGAAAATGCAGCTTACCGACTGACCTCTCCGGGACTTGGAAAAGAGGTAGGAGCTTCCTTAGGAGTCATCCAGTCCTTTTTTATCAGGGCTTGTTTCAGGCACCGGTGGTTACGGCAGGCGCATTAAAGGGAGCTATTTTTGCGGCAAATATCTATGAAAAACTCGGATTTAACGTAGTTCCGAATGGAAAGGAATCCAGACATGATATCATTCAGGCAGTTACATTGAACTCGCCGGAGGCACTCTGTGCATTCTGCGAAGGAATCCAGGCGGCACCGGTCGATTCCTATGTTACACCGGAACCGGGGGATATGCCGGGCTATGATGCACAGGTCATTATGGCAGCAGGAGCTTTTGTGCAGGGATCTTCCATTGAACTGAGTGCCGACGGACCGCTAAAACCACCTTATGCAGTCTATTTCCAGGGAGGACTGACCTGGTACCATGCAAAACTTGGAATTCTTTGGTCTTTACAAAAAACTTTATGAACGAAACCTTGTAGACAAGAGCAGGATGTGCTAATATATTCTGTGTGTAATTTTTACGGAGGAAGTTTACATAAATGGCCACGTTGAGAGAGCGGAAAGGAATTTATGACAAAACATGAGACTGTAAAAGAATTGCCGGATACGGAACAACCATATGAGAAATGTTACACGCGGGGAGCGGAATATCTCTCCGATGCGGAACTGCTTGCCGTTATCCTAAGAACCGGGACAAATGGTATAAGATCCATAGAACTTGCTCAGAATATTTTAAAGATCCATGATAAGGGGCTTTTAGGACTGTATGACCTGAGTAAAGAGGAACTGTTACAGATACCGAGGGGATCGGAAAGGTCAAAAGCGATACAGTTAAAATGTATTGCAGAACTGAGCAAGCGGATCAGCCGTCTTTCCTTACGGGAGGGGGGTAACATTAGAATGTGCGGAGTCCGTAGCGAACTACTATATGGAACAGCTCCGACATGAGACGAAAGAGGTTTTGTTAGTCAGTCTTTTTACCGGAAAGGGGAGACTGATCACAGAACCGGTGGTTTCCGTTGGAAGCATCAACAGTTCCGTTGTTTCGCCAAGAGAGATTTTTTATACGGCAATCATTCATAATGCAGCATATCTGATATTGCTGCACAACCACCCAAGTGGTGATCCGACGCCAAGTGAACAGGATTTCAAGGTCACAGAGCATTTAAAGATCTGTGGCAAGTATATGGACATCCAGCTTGCGGATCACATCATTATTGGAGACAATCAATATTACAGCTTTCGAGAAAACGGACGATTATAAGTCAAAAGGGAGAAATACAATGAGCAATACATTCGGAATTGATTTAGGCACCTGCAATGTCAAGGTTTTTGCAAGGCAACAGGAAAGGTCCTGAACGAAAAAAAAATACTATCGCGATTGTGAACAAAAATCAGATGTATGCATATGGAGATCAGGCATATGCAATGTATGAAAAAGCACCGGAGACGATCAATGTCACATTCCCGGTAATCAATGGTGTTATCGCAGACTATGCAAACATGCAGACGATGATTTTTGAATTTTTTTAGAAAAATATTCCAAGGGAAAGGTGCGTGGAGCAGAGTTTGTCGTTGCCGTACCAACTGATATTACAGAGGTCGAGAAAAAGGCATTTTTTGACATCTTTGCAAAGAGCAAGGTAAAACCAAAAGGCGTGCTTCTCTGTGAGAAACCACTTGCAGATGCCGTTGGATTGGGAATTGATGTCAATGAGCCGACCGGTATCATGGTTGTGGACATCGGTGCAGATACAACAGAAATTTCTGTCATGTCATTAGGCGGACTGGTACTGAGCGACCTGCTTCATTTTGGAGGAAACCGGATTGATGAATCCATTATTTCCCATCTGAAACGTACCTACAGTCTGGTGATCGGACAAAAGACCGCGATGACCTTAAAAGAGAAGTTAGGCTATGGCGTACCGGGTGCAGAAGACAGCATGGTGATCGTCGGAAGAGACTTAGTCAGCGGACTTCCGGTGGAGAGAGAGATTTCAACCGAGATTGTCTACGAGGCGATCAAAGATAACCTGAACTCTATCTGCAACTCCATCAAGATGATCTTAGAGAAAACATCCACCGGAGCTTGCAAAAGATATTATCCATTCCGGTATTTACATTACCGGTGGAAGCTCTAAAATACATAGACTTGATGAACTGTTTACGGAAATCACCGGAATCAAGGTACAACTGTGCCGAAAATCCGGAGGAGACGGTAGTTCAGGGTCTGAATAAGATTGTTTCAGATGAAAAATATAAACGTCTGACCTTTACAATGAAAACAAAGATTTATAAATAGAGGCATTTATGAAGCGTAAAAAGAACAAAAATTCTTTTCCTGCAAGATATCTGCTGTTAGTCCTTTGTGGAATCTGCCTGATCGTCATGTTTTTAGCATATTCCGTGGGCGGTACTTCCGGCGGACCGTTAAATTCCGTGGCAAGTTATATTTTTGTTCCAATGCAGAAGGGAATCAATTCGGTAGGTACATTTTTTTTCGAATAAATCCGACCGTTTTCAGACCTTAGAATCTGTGATGGACGAGAATACAAAGCTGAAAGAGCAGGTAGAAAAGCTGTCCACAGAGTTAAATACCGTCAAGTTAGAGCAGTACGAGTTAGAAGATTTGCGGGAATTGTATAAACTGGATCAAAAATATCCAAATTATAAAAAAGTTGCAGCGAATGTAATCGGAAAAAACAGTGGAAACTGGTTTAACGTCTTTTTGATCGACAAGGGAAAAAAGACGGAATTGAAAAAGATATGAATGTTATTGCCGGAAACGGACTGGTAGGAATTGTTATTGATGTGGGACCACATTATGCAAAGGTGCGTTCGATTATTGACGATACCAGCAAAGTCAGCGGAATGGTGTTATCGACTTCCGGCAACTGTATTGTAAACGGTGATCTGCAGGCGATGAATGACAACTGTGAGATTACCTTTAAGAATCTGAAGGATGCAGATGACAAGGTAAAAAAGGGTGACCAGGTGGTTACTTCTTATGTCAGTGATAAAGTTCTTACAGGGAATCCGACGGTTATGTAAGTGAGACCGAAATGGATTCTAACAATATCACCAAATCGGGAACGATTACCCCGGCAGCCGATTTTGAACATTTGCGTGAGGTGCTCGTCATCTTAGATAAGAAGACGGACGCAACTTCAGATACGGAGAAATAATGATGAGAAGAAAAATTTCAGTCATACTGATCGTAGTTATATGTTTTCTGCTGCAAAGTACACTGTTTTCAGCATTGTCCTTTTGCATCGATATCACCCAATCTTCTGATCGTGGTGGTTTCTTCCTTTTGGTTTTATGCGTGGAAGAAAAGAGGGAATGTGATCGGACTTTTTGCGGAGTATTAATGGATATCTTCTTTGGGGAGATTCCGGGATTTTATACTCTGCTATATCTGTTGATCGGGTATGTGAACGGAATGTTTCGGAAAGTTTTTTATCCGGATGATATCAAACTTCCGATGATCCCGATCTTAGGAAGTGACTTCGTATTGAATTTAGCAATTTATCTGCTTCGTTTCCTTCCAAGAAAAAAAAAGATCCATTTCGGGTACTATCTGTTCCATATCATGATACCGGAGATGGTCTATACTTTAGTAATTACAATCGCACTTTATTTTATAATACTGAAGATCAACAGACACCTCGAAACAATTGAAAAAAGGAGTGCAGCAAAATTTGTTTGATAAGATAAAAGAAGTCTTTGCAAAAATATATTAAAATCCAGAATTTTAGTATTGACGATCATCATGTGCATTTTGTCATTCCTGTTGCTTTGGCGGGTGTTTAACCTGCAGATTATCAATGGTCAGGAGTATTTAGACAATTATACCTTAAAAAATTGAAAAAACGAGGGATTTAGCAAGCACACGAGGCAATATCTATGACAAAAACGGAAAACTCTTAGCATACAATGAACTTGCTTATGCCATTACTTTAGAGGATAACGGAGTTCTACAACTCCAGAGCGGAACGAAATAAGGCACTGAACAAGGAACTCTATCGTCTGTTAAAAGTTTTAGATAAGAATAAAGACCAGATCGAGGAATGATTTTTACATCAGTTATTCCGAGCGGGATGGCTATCAGTATACGGTTTCCGGTACGACATTAAAACGATTTCTTGCTGACATTTACGACCACAAATCGACAGATGATCTCAAGTATAATAAGACCTTAGGATACAATGAAGCCGAGGCAACGCCGGAACAGGTCATGGAGTATCTGTCCTCTGATAAGCGTTATGGTATTTCAGACAAGTACAGTGCTTATAACCGTTACCGGATCCTAGTCCTGCGCTATGCCATTGCACAGAACAGCTATCAGAAATTTGTCCTTACGGTCTTAGCAACCGGTGTCAGTGACGAGACGGTAGCATGGGTCAGTGAGAATTCCGATACCCTGCAGGGAATGTCTGTCAATGAAGAGACTGTCCGTAAATATAATGACAGTAAATATTTTGCACATATCATTGGCTATACCGGACAGATTTCCGTAGATGAATATAAGGAACTGTCGAAAAAGATAAATCCTATTCCCTTACCGATGTGGTGGGAAAATCAGGAATTGAGCAGGTCATGGACAAAGAACTGCAAGGCGAAAAGGGTTATGAAAAGATCAGCGTAGACAACCTTGGAAAAGTGGTAGATGTAATCAAACGCAAAGAACCGACGGCGGGAAATGATGTCTATCTGTCCATTGATGCGGATTTAACGAAAGCGGTTTATGATCTGTTAGAGCAGGAGATCGCAGGAATCATATACTCGAAGATTGAAAATATCAAAGAGTACCATTCCACCGGTTCGGCATCCGATATCAAGATTCCGATCGATGATGTATATTTTGCATTTATCAATAACGGAATGATCGACACTTCGCATTTTACGGAGGATGATGCAAGCGATACAGAGCGTACCGTATACAGTGCATATACCTCAAAGGAAAGCTCGGTACTTTCAAGAATGGACAGTCTGCTTTCCGGCAGTGCCAATACACCGTTTGGCGAACTCGGCGAGGAAGATCAGGATTATATCACAGAGTCTGATCAAACGCCTGAAATTCAATGGCGTACTCGACAACAGTGCGATTGATACATCAGATGGAACTTATGTAAACTGGAAAGAGGGAAAGATTTCCCTGAATGAATATCTGAATTATGCAATTTCTAAAAAGCTGGATCGATATCAGTAAATTTACCGTAGAAGAAAAATATTCAGATTCCGAAGAAATTTTCCAGTCGCTTACTGCTTATATCTTAGACGACTTAAAGGAGGATTATAATTTCAGTAAAATTGTCTATAAGTACATGATCCGCCAGAATATGATCAGTGGCACACAGCTTTGCCTGATCCCTCTATGATCAGGGCGTACTTGAAAAGGACGAGGCACAGATTGCGGCGTTAAGCAACGGTTCTGCGAGTGCATACAATTTTGTCAGAGAGAAAGATCAAGAGTCTTGAGATCACCCGGCGCAGCTTGCATTAGACCCATGCTCCGGTTCCTGTGTTGTTACAAATGTTAAGACAGGAGAATTGTTAGCACTGGTTTCCTATCCGGCTATGACAATAACCGTTTGGCAAATTCCGTAGACAGTGAGTATTACAGCTCGTTAAGCAATAATCTGTCCCTGCCGCTTTATAATAATGCAACACAGCAGAAGACGGCACCTGGTTCTACCTTTAAGATGGTCAGTGCGGTTGCAGGTCTGACGGAAGGAGTTATTTCCATTGGGGAGCATATTACGGATAAAGGACAGTTTGACCGTTTTGCAAATGGACCAAAATGTTGGATTTATCCAAGTTCCCATGGAAGCATCAATGTATCAGAAGCGCATCCGGGATTCATGTAACTATTATTTTTCCGAGGTTGGTTACCGCTTAAGTTTACAGGGCGGCACCTATAACGAAGAAAAAAGGTTTAGAAAAGATTAAAGAATATGCATCGCTGTTTGGATTAGATTCCAATACCGGAATCGAGATACCGGAGAGCAAACCGGAGATCGCAACCGAATATCCGGTTACGGCAGCATTTGGACAGAGTAATCATAACTTTACAACGTCAGAACTGGCCCGTTATGTAACAACGGTTGCAAATTCGGGAACACTTTATAAAGAAACACTGTTGAAAAAAAGGTCTGTGACCCGGATGGAAAGACGATCAAAGAGTATGGACCTACCGTAGAAAACCAGTTGAGTGAAGTTTCCGGTTCTACATGGGATGCTGTTCATTCCGGTATGAGAATGGTGATTTCCACACTGGATGCATTTAACGGAATGGGCGTAGAGGTAGCCGGAAAGACCGGTACTGCCCAGCAGGTACAGACACGTCCAAACCATGCGTTGTTTGTAGGATATGCACCATATTCAGATCCGGAGGTATCCATTGCAACGCGTATTGCGTATGGTTATACTTCCCATAATGCAGCAGATGTTTCAGCACAGATTTTGAAATACTATTTCAAACTTGCAAGCGAAGAAGAGCTGTTAGACGGAACCGCAGAAGATGTGGGAAACTCTGCAAACGCCGTTACCGATTAACAGTATGAGGAGGGATTGCATGGAACAACAGGTGATCTTTAAAAAGTAACCGTTATGGCATCAATCTGATTCTCAATGAGAATCTGCCCTTTGAAGAGTTACTGGATGCAATTATTTTAAAGTTTCATGAGTCAGATAAGTTTTTAAAAATGCCAGTATCGCGATCACTTTTTCCGGCAGACACCTGTCTACGGAAGAGAGATCCGTATCATAGATGCCATCGGAACAGACGAGTATCCATATTATCTGTGTGTTAGACAGTGATGAACAAAAAAGAACTGGATACGAAAGCACAGATTGAAGAATTTTTTAAGGCGTCAGGAGGAAAGTACTGACAGTTTTATAAAGGGACACTTCGTTCCGGACAGGTCTTAGAGTGTGAATCCAGTGTTGTAGTTGTCGGAGATGTGAATCGGGAGCGAAGATTGTGGCAAAAGGAAACATTGTTGTCTTAGGAAGTTTAGACGGCAATGCCTATGCCGGAGCAGCTGGAAATTCGGAATCGTTTGTGGCAGCGCTGCATATGAATCCGATTCAGATACAAATTGCCGATGTCATTGGCAGAAGCTGAAGATAAGAGTCCGTTAGAGAGATTACGCGGACGGAAAAAACAGTTAGAACCTCAGGTAGCATACATACAAAAGAGGAAGCCATTTGTATTGATGTCATGAAGAATGGAATGTTTGAAAACTTTTTATTAAGCGGAGGTTATAATGGGTGAAGTAATCGTAATAACATCAGGAAAAGGGTGGGCAAGACAACAACGACTGCTAACATCGGAACAGGTTTGGCACAGATGGATAAAAAAGGTCATATTGATCGATACAGACATTGGCCTTAGGAACTTGGATGTTGTTATGGGATTGGAAAACAGGATCGTCTATAATCTGGTAGATGTGATCGAAGGAAACTGTCGTTTAAAGCAGGCAGTCATCAGGGATCGGAAATATCCGAACCTCTATCTGACCTTCAGCACAGACGAAGGACAAGACAGCCGTCAATCCGGAACAGATGAAAAAACTCACCGAAGAACTGAAAGATGAATTTGATTACATATTGCTGGACGCCCCGCAGGAATTGAGCAGGGATTTTTTAAATGCGATCGCGGGTGACGACAAGAGCAATAGTAGTGACCACCCGGAAGTCTCAGCAATCGGGATGCAGACCGTGTGTGGTCGGACTTTTTAGAAGCAGCCGAGATGGAACAGATCGAACTGGTGGTAAACCGTATCAGGATTGATATGGTCAAACGGGGCGACATGATGTCGTTAGAAGATGTCTGTGAAGTATTAGCAATCGAGCTTCTAGGAGCAGTGCTGGACGATGAAGCCATTGTTGTTTCTACAAACCGGGGCGAACCGTTAGTTGGAAGCAGTGCAATGGCAGGTATCGCATACAGCAAATATATGCAAAAGGATTTTAGGATATGACGTGCCTCTTATGACTTTTTGAAAATAAAACAGGATTTTTTTCAAAAGTATCAGGTTTATTTAGAAGATAGGAGGCAGGCATGGGAATCTGGGATTTATGGAACAGGAAGAGTTCCAAAGATTTTGCTGAAGGACAGGTTAAAGCTGTTGTTAGTCTCTGACCGGGCAGGCTGTTCTTCAGAAGTAATGGAACTGATGAAAAACGATATTATCTCTGTGATATCAAAATACATGGAGATTGACGAAGAGGAACTGGATATACAGATTACAAAAGACGAGAGTCGGAGGACCATCGGGGAACGATCCCGTCATGGTGGCAAATATTCCAATCCGTGATATCAAGCATAAAAGGAAATTAAAGGTGTTATGTTAAAACAGTACAAACTCAAAGATTA
>VOFC01002305.1_pt1 | contig 43007 bp, 89 predicted proteins | sample 5384161 | NCBI WGS metagenome assembly VOFC01 (sample SAMN12384722, study PRJNA508395) | human gut metagenome | isolation source: healthy gut B | host: Homo sapiens
AACATCCCAATTTAAAATAACAATAATATGATAGCACAAACTTTTACCAAAATCTAGTATTTTTGAAAAAAAATTGTTAAAATAAATTTACTATGATAAGATAAAGAAAACAAAAGAGGGGAACGGGATTAAAATGGAAAAATTTAAGATACTAGATAATGAAGCTAACTTTGACGAAGGACTTGTAGAATATGCACAAATTTGTGCTGAAGGAAGAAGAAAAAATTGCTGAGTATACTAAAAGATATACACGGAAGACCTGATTCTGTTACAACAATGGATGAGCTACTAAAATATTTAGAGACAACACTTTCTTTTATGAAAGATGAATTTAATTCTTCTGCAGATGGAGTAATAAACATTTTAGTAAAAAAGCAAATATATGATAAAAACACAGATGAAATAATAGATAATTGTAAAACAATAAGGTCATTTACAAATTATTATGAAGATGCAACAAGACAAATTAGTGAATATGTTAGAAATATGTCTAATCAGTATGAACAAATAAAAATACAAAAAGCCCAAGAGGCAACAGATGCATACGATCCATATTATATAGGCGTAATATCAACGAGTTCTTGGGATGTATTAATGGCAGATTTGTTGAATGATAAAGAAGAAAGAAATACTGCTAAAAAAAAAAGACAAAGATATTATGATAGAGAAATGAGAGTCGCTAACAGACAATTAACCTCTATTGCCAATAATTATGCAATAGAAGTTAAGCAAACACTTCAACACGATATATATGAATATGGAGTTCAAGCAATTACAGAAATGTATAATTATTGTGTTATAATGCTAATACAAGAAGGAAAATTACCTTCTAATCTATTAGAAAATTTACAAAAGAGTAAATCTAAAAATATATTGCAAAATATAGATAAAATAGAGAATGATGACGAAAGAAAAGCTCAAATTGTAGTATCACTTCAAGCAGATCCGTTCAATATAGATACAAACAAAATGACATTAGAAAACAGTATAGCAAACTTGGAGGATTACCTTAAATTTGTAAAGTTTATAAAATATGAAGACATAATTTCAGAAGTATGTGTTAAAGAATATGCACAAACCAATAACGAAAATTACTTAAAAATAGTTAAAGAGTTGGGTGGAGAAAGATTTTTATCAATATATTTATCTACACTTGACTTAAGCAAAAATAAAGATATTATAGAACAAATAAATGCAACAAAAGAACTATTTGAAAAATTAAAAGAAATTTTTGGAGAAAAGACATAATAATAGAACAAGAAAAACATAAAATTGAAGACATTGCAGATAGAATAAAAAAAGAAACTTATATGGCAAAGGCAGATTTAAATCCTGCTTTTTATAGACTATGACGGAGTAACAACATATTTAAATCAATCAAAAGATGAATATATAACAGAAAAACTAAAATACAAAAAAAAGAAACAGAAGAAATTGTTAATTACATTTGCAATAATATTAGGAATAATGAACCTTATGATATTACCAAGTGGAGTTATAGAAATGATAGTATTTGCAAATATTTTTGTATTATTGGTAGACCTTCTTATATATTGTACTAATATGGCAGTATATGATGCAAATTGGAATAAAAAATAGAAGAAAAGGCGTGTAAAAATGGACAGAGATGCAATTTTAAATAGGTATCAAAATGAAGAAGAAAGACTATTTGTATCTAAAATATTAGACAAAATAAATCAAACAAAAACAAGAAATCAAATAACAAATACAGACTTTTTGAGTATGTATGAGCAGAAACTAAGCAGGAAAATACTAGAGAGTCAAAAGGAAGAAAATTATATATTTTATCTTCCAGAAGAAAATCTAGAAAAGGCAATGCTAATAATATACCCAGACAAATGTGAAGACATATTTATAAATAACAGATTTGACTATTCAAAATTGGTATCTTTAATTAGAATTACACTTCCAAACGAATTAAAGGAAAATATGAACACAAAGACTATTTAAGTGGAATAATGAAGCTTGGAATAAGAAGAGAAAAAGTAGGAGACATATTAGTATTTGAAGAAGGAGCAGATGTTGTATGCACAAGAGAAATTGCGAATTATATATTAAATAATTTACAACAATTAACTAGATTTTCTAAAGCTAAAATTGAAGAATTAAATATAAACAACATAAGAAAACCAGAAATAAAAAAGAAGAAAAAGAATAACAGTTTCTTCAATAAGAATAGACAATATTGTTTCAGAACTTGCAAACTGTTCAAGAAATGAAGCAACAAAAATAATAGAAGAACAAAGAGTAATGTTAAACTATGAACGAGAGACCAGAAACTCAAAAATGATAAATGAAAAAGATGTTATTGTTATAAGAGGAAAAGGAAAATTTGAAATTTTTGAAATTTTAGGTGAAACAAAAAAAGGGAAAATTGCATTAGTAATAGAACATTATATATAAAAATATGGTCCAAATTATTAGACAGAAATAAGTCTGATAATTTGGATTTATAAGGAGAAAGTATTATGAAAAAAATTTTAAAAACTTACAAGTCAATTATTATACTTTTAGCTGCGATAATAATTGGAGCCATATTAGGAATGGCTTTTAAAAGAAAATGCAGCTGTCTTAAAACCCTTTGGGGACATCTTCTTAAATTTATTATTTGTTACAATAGTTCCATTAGTATTCTTAAGTATTACCACATCAATATCAAGAATAAAACAACCTAAAAGAATTGGAAAGATAATGATTACTATAATTGCAACTTTTGTTGTAATGTCATTAATTTCAGTTTTAGTAGGAATTGTATCAACTTATTCTTTTAAATTAGTTAATACAGAAGATGGAGCTCAAATAAGAGCATCATTAGAAGAAGATGGTGGAGAAACAAGCTCTACTGAAACAGACGAGAAAGAGCCAACTATATTAGATAGAACTGTTAGTGCTCTTACTGTAACCGATTTCAGCAAATTACTTTCAAAAGACAATATATTGCCACTAGTTGTTTTCTCAATTTTATTCGGTGTAGCAATAAAAATGGCTGGAGAAAAAGGAGAAGCAATACAAAAAACTTTAGAGTCAGCTTATGAAGTAACTCTTAAATTTGTACAGCTTATATCTTACTATTCACCAATCGGACTTGGTTGCTATTTTGCTGTTCTAGTTGGAACTTATGGAAGTGCAATAGCAGTAGGATATGCAAAAACATTCGTAATTTATACTTTGGTTTCAATAGTATTTTACATAGTTATGTACTCTGTTTATGCCTTTATCGCTGGTGGAAAAAAAGGATTAATTACTTTCTGGAAGAATATAATTACACCAACAGCAGTTGCATTGGCAACATGTTCATCTGCAGCAGCAATACCTGCAAACACAGAAGCCGCTAAGAAAATTGGTGTATCAGATGATATAGCAGAAACAACAGTACCATTAGGAACAAGTTTCCACAAGGATGGATCAATAATTGGTTCTGTATTTAAAATAAAAATCATTATATCTTTTTTATTAAAATCTAAATTATCACAATTCAAAATATCTTCTGTTAAATTATAATTCGTTCCATTCTTAATTTCTACTCCATTATAATCATCCGTATATTTATTTGGAACATTATTTGGAATTACCTCAGTAGTAACATTTGTGTCTGCGTGAGACACCTCTGGAGTAGTTTCTGTATTTTGTGCGATTTCTACAGGAGGGTTACCAGAATTATTGGTGTCTAAAAAGGACTTAAAGCTTTCATTGCAGGGAGCTGATAAGCTAATAAAAATTGCACAACACTTCCAGTTTCTGAGTATGTTGTTTCACTTAAAATCATATCTGTTCCATTTATTTGACCAATTCCTGGAATTGTTTTATTTAAAATAAAAGAAATGTATTTAGACTTCTTTTTCTTCGATTACATTGGAATTAATTTCATTAGAAAGTTTTTTCGGAAGATACAGAACTATAAATGAAAAATATAATTCCACACATTAATATTATAAATACCAAAAATTTTAACAATCCTTTTATATTTACAACAGTTACGTTAAACATAAAAATTCTCCTTTGTCCATAATAAATATATTCGAAATAATAAAGAATATGTTAACATTTTGAGTATGCTTAAGAAGTGCAAGTATGAAATATATTAAATAATAAAATGGTTGTAGAAAATTAGGCAAAAATACTTGAAACATAATTTTTTTTTAATATATTATAGTAGTGCAAATATAATTAAACAAAGGAGATAATTAAAATGTTAGGATTAAAATTAAACTTAGAAAACACAGGATTATCTGAAAAAACATATTAAAATATAGTAAAAAAGTTGAAGAAATACACAATAATTTTTGAAAAAAAGGATGATGAAAGCGAATTTTTAGGATGGCTTGAACTTCCAACAAAGTACAATAAAAGAGAATTCAAAAAATAAAAGAAGCTGCCAAAAAATACAATCAGATTCAGATGTGTTATTGGTTATAGGTATTGGTGGGTCGTATTTAGGAGCAAGAGCTGTAATAGAAAGCTTAACAAATACTTTCTATAATATGCAAGATAATGAAACAAGAAAAAAACTCCACAAATAATTTATGTTGGAAACAATTTAAGCCCTAATTATTTGAATGACGTAATAGATTTAATAAGCCAAAAAGATTTTTCTATAAATGTAATTTCTAAATCTGGAACGACAACAGAACCTGCAATAGCATTTAGAATTTTTAGAGAAATAATGGAGTCTAAATATGATTTAAAAGAAGCTAGAAGCAGAATTTATGTTACAACAGATAAAGAAAAGGGAGCACTTAAAACACTAGCAACAAAGGAAAAATATGAAACATTCGTTATTCAGATAATGTGGGTGGTAGATATTCTGTTTAACAGCAGTAGGATTGCTTCCAATTGCAGTTGCTGGAATAGACATAGACAAACTTATGAAAGGTGCAAGATTTGCACAAGACAAATATTGTGACTTAGACTTAAGATACAATGAATGTTATCAATATGCTGTTGCAAGAAATCTTTTATATAAAGATGAAAAAAATATAGAGATATTAGTAAATTATGAGCCAAAGATGCATTATATGACAGAATGGTGGAAACAATTATATGGTGAAAGTGAAGGGAAGGACGGAAAAGGAATATTCCCAGCTGGTGCAGAATTTACAACAGATTTGCATTCACTTGGTCAATACATTCAAGAAGGAAGAAGAAACTTATTTGAAACAGTTATAAAGGTTGAAAAATCTGCTACAGATATTTCTATTAATTTAGATGAAGACGATTTAGATAAATTAAATTATTTAGTAGGAAAATCTTTAGACTTTGTAAATAAAAAAGCAATGGAGGGAACAATAGAAGCTCATGTAGATGGTGGAGTTCCAAACATTTTAATTACAATGGATGAATTAAACGAGGAAGTTTTGGGACAATTAATTTATTTCTTTGAACTTGCTTTTGTGCAATGTCTGGCTCTATTCTTGGAGTAAATCCATTCAACCAACCAGGAGTAGAAAAAATATAAGAAAAATATGTTTAGACTTTTAGGAAAAACAGAAAATAAATAACCAAAATAAATTTAAAAATTTTTTGATTTTAGTACTTAAGCAAGTCTTGGTGCCTTTTTTATAAAATTTAAAATTTGAAGTAACGCGAAGATTTATTAGATGTACAATAGAACAAATCTGAAAATTTGTTCGTGCACAAAAATTTATTTATTCTGAAAAGTCAGCATAACTTTCTAATAAATAAAAAACTTGGCTATGCAGTAATTAAAAATTGCAAACCAAGTTTTTTAAGTTAATAGCAATAATGCAAGAGTAAATAGTAAAAAGTAATCTGTAGACTGTTCATTGAAAAGAAAGAATATTAGGCAACTTATTAAAATATCGTCTAAGTAAAGCTGTATTCCAAATATATCTATAATAGGATAAGGCACAGTGGAGTTATTCTTAGGAATATGTGGAGGTGGAGGTAAAGTTTTTTTATTAAAATTATTAGATTGCATATTTGTATATTCATATGTATTTCTATGTACTTCAGATTTTGGAAAACCGTAAACACCGTTATTATAATGAGCTTTAGGAATATAACCAGGTCTAATTGGAATAGTCCTATTTTCACAAAAAGTCTGAATGACTTTTTTTGCATATTGTGAGAAGCTACTTGATTAATAGGTGGTGGAGGACCTTGCATATTAGGAATGTTTCTTGCTCTTATATAATTCATGTAATTTGGAAGACCAAAATACGGGTAATTATACATCACTTCTTATCACCACCATTTTGATTATTTATAAGACCAATTACTTGTTCAACACCAAGCAAATTTATGTATTCATCTACTTTGGCTTGCCTATTAGGTCTTAAATATGGCTTTAATGCCCTTAGTAAATTTGCACCAGAGCTATTTCTAGAATTATTTAAAGAGCTCATAATTTTTTGCATTTTTAGCATTGTGTCAATATCTATATTTGGCATTTGTGTGTTACCAGATCTGCTATCAGAGGAACTGTCATTATTTAAATTATTTGAACTATTTGCAGTATCTTCCTGAGAAGTATTATTAGAGTTTTGAGAAAGAGAAGATAGCATTTCTTTAACATTATCTGGAATTTCCTTACCTTCCATCATAGAGGCAAAATTTTTTAGCATATCAGACATATCAGCCATAATTAACCACGTTCCTTTCTTAAGATACAAAGCTACTGCTTATTATTGTTATTCATTTGTTTTAGTATCGCATTTGGATCTTTAGAATTTAAAATTTGTTGTGCTTGAGCCATTTTTTCTTCAAGTTCTTTTTATCCATTTTAGAAATCATTTTCATTAGTTCATCAAAATTCATATTTGCCATAATAACCTCCATATATAACAATATTCATAAAAAAATATATAATACCAAAACTAGTATTATATATTATTCGGTTTTTTATAAATGTTACTTATTATTTTTTAAATATAAATCTAAAGCAGTCTCTGGAGTTTGACTTCCTGTAAATGACTTTATTGGGGCAAATTCTTCTTCTTCATTTACTTGTAACAATAAGAGCTTATCAAAATACATAAATCCATCAAAAATAAATTTCTCAAACTTAAATGAGTTTGGCTTTGTTGGAACTTCTAACATTCCTTCTTCGTTTATAAAATCGTTCTTTTTTTATAAGCCATATGATATGGAAAAGGTTTATTTATCAATTTTTCAAAAGCTGTTATACTAAACAAATGAGCAAGCATATTTTCTTGATTATACAAATATTTACCTGTTTCATCCTGCTCAAAAGCATTTGATAAATGAACTGGTCTTATAATTCTAGGCTTATTATCGACCTTTGCAAAAATCCAACCAGAAGAAGTTAAATCTTTTTTTGATAAAGATTTACTTGCAACCTCATAATTACCATTAACAGTAAGTCCAATAAATAGAGGATCTGCAGGATTTAATAAAATATTATCTATACCTCCAATAAAAAATCCAGTCAATATTTTTTTCCTCAGAATAATGTTTTAATTCATCTTTAGTTAAATTAAGTCTATCAACATATGGAATTGGCGAAATTCTATCATATGAAATAGAATCGTCTAAAGTTGAGTTGTAATATAACTTATTCATTTTTGCAAAGTCAATGGAGCGTACCTGACTGGTTAAAATGTCTTTTTCTTCATCAGTCAAATCATTCCAAAAACTAAGAACATACTCTTGATTAAATTCTTTCAAAATTTGCATAATATCATGCGGTTCTGTATCCATAAAACACCTCATTTATTAAATTTAGTTAGAACTTGCAGTTCGTAAACTTTTAATAATTTTATCTTTTCCAGGCATATCCGAATTTTCTAAATACTCAATCTCTTTTTCTATATCAAAAGGCACACGAACTAAATTAATAGAAAAAGTTGATAATTCTTTTAGAGCCATATATACCTTCTAGTATAATATATGAAGCAATAGTAGAAAAGCGATTGTCTGCATTTTGTAAATTGTTGTCATTCGCCATTTCTATTGGCATGCCAACGCTTCCAGTGTTAAAAATAGTTTTGTTTTTATATCTAAAAACATTAGGAGTATGAATGTGACCATAACCTATAACATCTGGAATAGGGTCATTTTGGGTTTTGCCTAAAAATTCTGTATTCTCAAATAATTGCATAGGAGAGCCTAGTTCAATAACTTCTCTTAGAGTATTTTGATTAGAATACATTGGTTATAAATATGAGAAGTACTAAAAGGTGAAGCATGAAACAGGCGCACCAATCTACCACTCATATAGAACTCTGTCATAACAGGTAAATTATGCAAATAATTTGCACGCTCTTCTCCAATTTTCACTCTAGACCAAAAACTCTTAAGCTTAGCATTAGGCGAGGAAATGGATTCATCACAATTACCTCTTAAAACAACTTCGCAGTTCTCTCTAAGTTTGTCTATAACTAAATCTGGATTACAACACTTAGTAACACTATCTCCAAGACAAAAAATTCTAGAAATTCCTCTAGAATGTATATCATCTAAAACAGCGTTTAGTGCGGTAATATTTGCGTGAACATCTGAAAAAAACGTGGGGAATATCAACGATAAATAAAAATATCATTAAATTACATATGTAATTACAAGAGATATAATAAAAAAAGAAAAAAAGAAAATAACAAAACATAAATAAGAATGCACTTGAAAAAATTGTAAAAACGTGTAGAAATTAGACGTACGAAAAAAGCTTGCAATACAGCTATTTACGTGGTATTATAATTACAGTTTTATAAAAAAAAAACTTGTACAAGCATTAAACATATGAAAAAATTATTAATTTAAAAATAATAGAAAAAAAATAGAGCTAAAATTTTTTAAATTATATTATTATTTTGTATAATTGATTTTAATCGACACAAATCTTAAGATAAACTTAATTAAATTTAAGAGAAAAACTTCATTAAAACAATCCTTTTATATTATGTATTTACTTATTACACGAAAGATGAAACGTCCTATTCAAATAGTTAAAATAAAAATATTGTTAAATGGAGGTGATAATGTCTTTAATTTAGAATCAAAAAAGAATATATAAAAAATTAAAAGAATTAATATAAAATCAAAACCCTATTTTATTATATAAATCTTTCTAATAAATATTATTAAGTGTTATAGAGAGTACTACATTAGTTTATAGAGGAGGCAATAATTATTGCTTCCTCTTTTAGTTGATTTAAGGCGAATTATATACAGAATAATTTTCTTATTTTTATTGAAAAATACTGGATATATGATATAATCATACAAGAAATTATAAGCTGAAAGGAATTACGTAATATGTGGGAGATATAGCAATAGCGTTTTTACTAGCTTTTTATAACGGCTTTTGTAATTACGCCATATACAATTAGAATCGCAAAAAAAAGTTGGTGCAGTAGATATGCCGGAAGACAGAAGAGTAAAAAAAAACCAATGCCAAGACTTGGTGGCCTTGCGGTTATTTCTGGCTTTTTAATATCAGCAGTATATTTAGTAATTTCTATGTATATAGAAAGAAAAATAGATTTTGCCCAAGAAAATTTAACCAAATGCAATAAACTTAATAGATGGACTAGATGGCTTATCATCTGGAATAGCATTAATATCTTGTATATCACTATTAATAATATTTGCACTAAATGAATCTCCACTAATAGCGATAATATTAATAACTGCGCTAGCAGGTGCTATTGTTGGATTTTTGCCATTCAACTTTAACCCAGCTAAAACATTTATTGGAGATGTAGGCTCTAATTTTATGGGCTTTGCTATTGCGGTAATTTCGATACTTGGAGTCGCCAAAAACATATACAGCAATAGTAATTATTGCACCAATAATAGTACTTGCTCTGCCTATTTTCGATACACTTTGGGCGATTGTAAGAAGAATTGTAAAAACTAAATCCATAAAGGGTATTTAAGGCAGATAAAGGACATTTGCACCATAGATTAATGGCGAAGGGCTATACCCAGAAACAGGCTGTTTTAATACTATATGGAATAACAGCCACACTCGGAATGGTTGCAATTATTTTGCTAGATAGTGGAATTTGGAAAGCATTGTCGTTTGCACTTCTTGTAGTAGTTTTCGTAGCACTAGGATATAAAGACATATTACATTTAAGAGAAGATGAATATGCAAATTCAAACGAGAAAGTTAGCACTGAAAAAGAGAACAACAAGGAAAATAGTTAATAATATGTTTGAGAAAGGAAAATAAAATGAAAAAAATAACAATATTAGTACCAGCTTACAATGAAGAAGAATCTCTACCATATTTATATGACAGAGTTAAGAAAATAATGGACGAAATGATAAACTATGAATTTGAGTTACTATTTGTAAATGATGGTAGCAAAGACAATACACTAAATGAAATAAAAAATTAAGAGAAACAGATAGTAGAGTTTGCTATGTTGATTTCTCAAGAAATTTTGGAAAAGAAATCGGAATGATAGCTGGGCTTGACTATGCAACAGGAGATTGCGTAATAATAATGGATGCAGACCTTCAAGATCCACCAGAACTTATTCCTCAAATGGTTGAATTGTGGGAACAGGGATATGATGATGTATATGCACAAAGAAAATCTAGAGCTGGAGAAACATGGCTTAAAAAATTTACATCAAAAATGTACTATAAAGTATTACAAAGCTTAACAAAAGTACAAATTCAGAAAGATACCGGAGATTTTAGATTACTAGATAGAAGATGTGTAAATGCTTTAAAAAGAAGATGCGTGAAACAGGAAGATGCTCTAAGAGTATGTTTAGCTGGATTGGATACAATACAAAAAGGCAATATTATATGATAGAGATCCTCGTATTGCCGGAAAAACAAAATGGAACTATATGAAACTTATAGATTTAGCAATAGATGGAATAACATCTTTTACAACTTCACCACTTAGACTTGGACTCGATGAAATAGACAGAAAAATATTGGAAACTATGATTATAAAATATCAAGGAAAACCAATCGGAATAGAGGCTTTAGCAACAACTGTAGGGGAAGACATAGATACACTAGAAGATGTATATGAGCCTTATTTAATACAAATAGGATTTATATCAAGAACACAAAGAGGAAGAATACCACTTCCAGCTGCATACAAACACATAGGGGCAGAATATCAGATTCAATTTTAAAAACAGGAGAGAAAAAATGAATTTTAAGAGGACTATAAAAAAATATGCAATTCAAGCAACAAAATATATATTAATTTTTATAATTTTAATTTGTATAGATATAATAACTTTAATTGGAACTAGTCTTACTCCTTCGAGTTGTATGAAAGAAAATGTAATAAAAAGCTCTGAAATACTCAAAGATGAAGGCGAAAAAAAAATACATTAATGTAGGATATAAAGACGCATCTGTATTTTTTATTTACAGATGCACTTATGATTAATACGGCTTATTCCATAGATTCAAAAACTCCATTAGAAAGTGCTTTACTAGATAGAAAAAATTATATACCTGGGCAAACTTTATTAGAACATGAAGATCAACAGTATAATTTAGGCGCGTCTAAAAATTATACTGATGAGTATGGAAATATATTTCAAACTGCTGAATTATATGGACTAATGCATGGAGAAAATATAACAGATTCATACGAATATGCAAGATATTGGCATGGTTACTTGATAATATTAAGACCATTATTAGTTATTACCAATTATAATGGAATACGAATAATATTTTTATGCCTAATGATTGCTTTAGTTGGTTGGTTGATGTACTTAATAATAAAGAAATTGAATATAAAGATTGCAATAATATTTTTATTAGGACTTATTTCTGCCAATATATTTGTAACAACACAGTCTTTTAATGAGATAGTAGTATTTTTCATAGCTATAATATCATCAATATACTTATTACTGAAAAAAGACATAGAAAAAAATATAGGAATAGACTTCTTTATAATTGGCTCGGTGACGGTATTTATGGATTTGCTTACAGCTCCACTTGTTACTCTAGGCATGCCACTTGTAATATACTTTTTGTTGTCAGAGAGTAAGAAGAGGTCTGTAAAAGAAAACATACTTACATTTATAAAGCTTTGTACCTGTTGGGCAATTGGCTATGGAATAACATGGGTTACAAAGTGGATAATAACATCAATAATATGTAACAGACCGATAATTCAAAATGCCATTACACAAGCAAAATATAGAACTAAAAATTCAAAAATATCTTATGCAAATGTAGTAAAAAGAAATTTAACATTTTTATCTGATTTTATAATTTTGATTTCTATGGCAATAATTGCAGTGTATACAATTATAAAACTAATAATAAATAGAAATGAAAAAATCAACTTAAAAGGAAATGCAAAGATGACTTTACCGTATCTATTTATTGGAATACTTCCATTTGCCTGGTATTTTGTACTTAAACAACATTCAATGATTCATTCATTTTTTACATATAGAATATTGTGCATAACCGTAATATGTACATTTCTAATTGCAGAAAAAATAACAGAAAAAGAAATAATTAAAAAAATAATTAAAAGCTGAGGGAATACAAAATGGAGAAAGAAAAAGAACGTAAGACTGGAATAGACTGTCTAAGAATAGTTGCAATGATAATGATATTATTTATTCATTTTTACGGAAGAGAAGCACTTCAACCAGAATTTAACTTAAGTGATGGTAACTATTATTTTATAATACTGTGTTGCAGTAAACTGCTTCTTCCTTATAACTGGATATTTTACAATAAATAAAAGCATTAAATTTTCGAAAACATTAAAAATATGGGGAACCACACTATTCTATACACTTTCTTTTTTTTCTAGTATTCATGTTTATAAGACAGGGGCAAGTTACAGGAACCTGAAGTGTTACAATCATTCTTCCCAGTTGTAACTGAAAGCTACTGGTTTATTACAACATATATTGCGGTGAGCTTTCTATCTCCAATTATATGCATAACAATTCCGAAACTTATGAAAAAAACAATATAAATACCTTCTTACGACTTTAATAATAATACTAGTTATCATTGGTCAAGTTTATCCATGCACAGGAGTATTTAACAGCACAACGGGTTTAAATCTTGTAACAATGTTGTTAATGTATTTGATAGGTGGATATATAAGACTCCATTTAAACATTAAAAAAGAAAATAGCAATAAATATTTATTAGGATATATAATAATGAGCTTAATGATTTTTTAAATGCATTTATAATGGATATACTAGGAGCGTGTTTCGGAGGAATATTCAAGTTATGGGCAAGGAAAGAATTTGCGTATAATTCAATATTTGTGGTAGCATCATCAGTATTATTGTTCCTGTATTTTGCAAGCATTGAAATTAAAGGAAAATTTGCAAAGAGGATAATTACAACAGTACAACCCTTGATATTTGCAGTGTATATTATGCATGAAGACATATTCGTAAGATCGAAAACCCTAGGAGCTTTAAAATATCAAAATTCTGTATGGTTTATACCTGATTTATTTATAAAAATAACTTTACTATTTTTAGTATGTTGTTTCATAGAATACATAAGACAATTTATAGGAAGACAATTCGCTAAATTAGAACTATTCAAAAGAATAATAAACAAAGTGCAAAAATTAGATGAAATACAGGTAAAAAGTTTATCAGAACAATGTGATAAACAATAATAAAAATTATTATTATATTATAATGGAAGCGTACATTGAAATTTTAAGAATAAAGAGAATGATATTATAGTTTAGATGAACTGAAAGGAGTAACTAACAATGAAATTACTAATGCATACCTGTTGTGCACCATGTAGCGTGTACTGTATAGATAAACTTAGAGAAGAAGGAATAGAACCAACAGCATATTGGTATAATCCAAATATCCACCCATACATGGAATACAAAGCACGTAGAGAATGCTTAAAAGAATATACAAAATCAATAAATGTACAAGCCATATTCGAAGAAGAATATGATTAAAAGTAAAAATATTTTTGATTTTAAGTCTTGTATTTGCAATTTTAACTTTGATTGGCGGATACTTGGTAATCACTCATAAATTAGATAATGCTGGATATTCAGTTATACCAATGTTATTTACACTAACATTCAGTATATTATATAGGAATAGCAAAAAAAGACAAAGAGTAATACAAATTTCAAGTAACTTTTTAAGAATAGTTTAATATAAATCTTTTTTGAAATAATGCTATAATTGATATGCGAGAAAATTAAAAATAATTTGAATGGAGGTTTTATGAAAAATAGAAATGCATTATTTGTGATATTAGGTATAATTGTATTAGTAGCATTAGCGATAGGGATTTTTTATCATTTTAGAGGCAAATTTCTTTTAGAGTCTTGCTTTTTTGTACATAATAAAGATAAACAAGAATCATATAAAGACTAAAATTTGCAGAATTTTTTAATTATAAGAAAGGAATGAAGTTTTATGAAAAATGGAAATTGGTTTAATTTATCATCAGATGATGTTATAAAGAAACTTGAGTCGAACGAAACTATTGGACTTTCTGATGAAAAGGTAGCAGAAAGAAGAGAAAAATACGGATTAAACGAATTACAAGGAGCAAAGAAAAAATCTGTATTTATCAAGTTTTTAGAGCAATTTAAGGATTTTATGATTATTGTTTTAATCTTGGCTGCAATTATTTCTGGAGTGGTTGGTTACATACAAGGAGAAGGTATTACAGACTCAATAATTATAATGATTGTTGTAATTGTAAATGCAATTATTGGTGTAGCTCAAGAAAACAAGGCAGAAAAGTCACTTGAAGCTTTGAAAAAGATGAGCTCATATTCTGCAAAAGTTATAAGAGATGGAAAGCTTCTTGTTGTTCCATCAAAAGATTTAGTACCAGGAGACATTGTTGTTTTAGAAACAGGAGATTATGTGCCAGCTGATATAAGATTGATAGAAGCCGTAAATTTAAAGTCTCAAGAGGCTTCGCTAACTGGAGAATCTGTTCCAACCGATAAATATGCAAATACCATTTCAGACCCAGAGGTTGCAATCGGAAACAGAACGAATATGTTGTTTTCGTCTAGCTTAATTACAATGGGAAGAGGAAAAGGAATTGTTGTTGAAACTGGAATGAACACAGAGGTTGGAAAGATTGCAGAAATTTTAAACGACACAGAAAAATCTGATACACCATTACAACAGAGATTAAATAAACTCGGAAAGACTTTAGGAATTGCATCACTAGCAATTTGTGTTGTAATTTTTGTGATTGGAATGTTACAAGGAAAGCAAGCTTTAGACATGTTTATGACTGCTGTAAGTTTAGCAGTTGCTGTTATTCCAGAAGGCCTTGCAGCTGTTTCTACCATAGTTCTTGCCATTGGTGTTCAAAGAATGGTAAAGAAACATGCTATTGTAAAAAAGCTTCCTGCAGTTGAAACTTTAGGAAGTGCATCTGTAATTTGTTCGGACAAAACCGGAACACTTACAAAGAATCAAATGACCGTGCAAAAATTGTTTTATAATGGAAAGATTCAAAATATAGAAGAAATTGATACCAATATGCCAAATGCAGAACTTGAAAGATTGGTTAATATTTCAATGCTTTGCAATGATACAAAAATTGGAGAAAACAATAAATTAACTGGTGACCCAACAGAAACCGCGCTCGTAGACATGGGTTTCAAGCTTGATTTTACTCCAGCCATATTTGATCAAATGCCAAGAGTATACGAGATTCCATTCGATTCAGAAAGAAAGCTTATGACAACGGTTCATAAAATTTCTGAGAATAAATTTGTTGTATATACCAAAGGTGGAATAGATGAACTATTAGAAAGATGTAACAAATATCAAATAAACGGAGAAATAAAGGACGATATAAGAAATCATCAGGACGAAATAGATAAGGCAAATGACGAGCTTGCCGAAAAAGCCTTAAGAGTACTTGCAATGGCTTATAAAGAAATAGACCATGAACCAACAGATAAAGAAAAGGAAGAATTGGAAAACAATCTTATTTATGTTGGAATGGTTGGAATGATTGATCCTCCAAGAGAAGAAGTAAAATTGGCAGTTGAAAAATGCAAAACTGCAGGAATAAAAACTGTTATGGTAACAGGAGATCATAAAACAACTGCGGTTGCAATTGCAAGAGAGCTTGGAATATTGGAAGACGGACAAGAGGCAATAACGGGTTCTGAATTATCAAAAATGTCTGATGATGAGCTTGCAGAAAGAGTTGAAAACATTAGAGTTTATGCAAGAGTTGCACCAGAACACAAGGTTAGAATTGTAAAGGCTTGGCAATCAAAAGGACAAGTTGTTGCAATGACTGGTGATGGTGTAAATGATGCTCCAGCTCTAAAAACAGCAGATATAGGTTGTGCAATGGGAATGGTAGGAACAGATGTTGCAAAAGAAGCAGCAGATGTAATTCTTACAGATGACAATTTTGCAACAGTTGTATCAGCTGTTGAAGAAGGAAGAAGAATATATGATAACATTTTAAAAGCAATACAATTTGTCTGGAGGCATGAGACAAAGAGTTGCACTAATAAGGACGCTGGCAATTCGTCCGAAGGTATTGCTATTAGATGAGGCTTTTTCTGCACTTGACTACCAAACAAGGCTTATGGTAACAGAAGATATATACAAAATTTTAAAGGCCGAGAATATAACGGTACTAATGGTTACACACGATATTTCGGAAGCCATAAGTATGTCAGATAGAGTGGTGGTTTTAAGCCAGAGACCCGCAACAGTAAAAAACATATACACAATTGACTTCGAGATGGAGAACAGGACGCCATTAAATTGTAGAGAAAAGCCTAAATTTAGTAAGTATTTTAACATAATGTGGAAGGAGCTTGAAGAGTATGACAAAGAAGCTGGAAAAGAAACTAATGTCTGAAGATAGAAAAAATTATTTAAGAAAAAAGAAGTTTCGAAAAATTGAGATACTCGCAACACAAATTTTTATAGTGGTCGCATTTATAGGAATATGGGAACTTCTTGCAAGGCTTGGAAAAATAGATAGCTTTATTACTAGCCAACCATCTAGAATAGTAAAAACATTTCTAAATTTATCATCGAATGATTTAGGAAGACATCTAAGAATTACATGTATAGAAACATTGGTGGGATTCTCTTTAGGAACCATAATGGGAGTAATAATAGCAATAATTCTATGGTGGTCATCGTTCATTTCTAAAGTGTCTGAACCATTCTTGGTAATTTTAAATGCTCTACCAAAAGTAGCATTAGGACCAGTAATAATAATTTGGGTAGGAGCGGGAATGCCGGCAATAATTGTAATGGCACTTGCAATTTCGCTTATTGTAACAATATTAGACATATTAAATGGACTAATAAATACAGATAAAGAAAAAATAAAGAATGGCTGAAACTTTTAATGCAAGCAAGTTTCAAATACTTAACAAAAATAGTAATACCGGCCAATATATCAACATTATTCAATACTCTAAAAGTAAATATAGGATTATCACTAGTCGGAGTAATATCTGGAGAGTTCTTAGTATCAAAAGGTGGACTCGGATATCTAATTGTGTATGGAGGGCAAGTATTTAAGCTAGATTTGGTAATGACGAGTGTAATTATTCTTGCAATAGTCGCAGCCGTAATGTACGAAAGCATAGAAATATTAGAAAAAATTGTGATGAAACAGAGATAGAATGTACAAGATTATTATAAAAGGAAATGAAAATAAGCTAAATTTATAATAAAAGTGTAATGGTAAATATGAAAGAGGCAATAATGTGTCGATAGAAAAACAATAAAATTTGCTTTTTATCTGTTGATAAAGCCTCAAAAATAAAGAAAGGAAATTTTAAAAAATGAAAAAGATTATAACGATAATAGTGTGCATATTGCTTGTGGCTGTTGTAATAGCGGTTGGATTTATAGCAACAAGACCACAAAAAAATGATACTGCAACAAAAACACTAAAAGTAAATGAGGTTACAAGATCAGTCTTTTATGCACCACAATATGTGGCAATTGCTAACGGATTCTTCGAGGAAGAAGGCTTAAAAATAGAATTAACAACAGGTCAAGGTGCAGACAATGTAATGACAGCAGTATTGGCAGGACAGTGTGACATAGGTTTCTGTGGTCCAGAGGCTTCAATATATGTATATAACGAAGGAAAAGAAGATTATGTAGAAGTATTTGCTCAATTAACAAAGAGAGATGGTTCATTCTTGGTAAGCAAAAATAAAACAGATAATTTCTCATGGCAGGACTTGAAAGGAAAAACAGTAATACCAGGAAGAAAAGGTGGAGTGCCATACATGACATTTGAATATGTTTTAAAACAAAATGGACTAAACCCAGAAACAGATTTAGTATTAGATGATAGTATAAAATTTGACTTAATGGTGCAGGTGGAAATGCTGAATATGTAACACTATTGTAAGCATAAAATGTATTTCCTCAACTGATATGGTAGAAGAAGCAAGAAAGTTACACGATTTAAGCCCAACTGCATCAGCTGCATTAGGCAGACTTCTAACTATTACAAGCATAATGGGATACGAAACAAAAACAGATAAAGGTTCTATAACAAACCAAATAAAAGGAAATGGACCACTTGGAATGCTTACAGCTGTTGCAGAATCCAATGGAAATGTAAAAGGTTATGTTGCAAACCCAAAACTAGATTTACCACTTAATGAAAATAATGGCAAATTAGATGTAGGAACAGCCGTTGGAAAACATGGAATGTTATACATAATAAAAGATTTAGGAATAGGAAAGCCATATGTTGGAATGACTCCAATTGTTAGTGGTGAAATAGCAGAAGATTTTACAAATTATTTTGCAACATCTGAGCAAACACCAAGCGTAATAGCACTAGGAGTTTTAGTAGATAAAAACGGAATAAGATCTGCCGGAGGATACAAATTATCTTTAATGCCAGATGCGACAGATGAAATAATAAGCAAAATAGAAGAACAAGTTAGAAAAATTGATCCAGTAAGTAAGATGCTAGATGAACAAAAAACACTAGAAGAAATTGCTAAGGAAGTAACAGGAGATAGCAATTTGAAAGTACTTGCAGAAATTAATCCTGAATATAAATGTAATTGTTCAAGAGAAAAATGCGAAAAAGGTTTAATTGCAATAGGAAAAGAAGAATTGCAAAAAATAATAGATGAAGAAGAAGAAATAGAAATAGCATGTAATTTTTGCGATAAAAAATATGAATTTACAAGAGAAGATATGAAAAAACTACTTAATAATATGTAAAATAAATTATGCTATATCAAGCGAAAAGTTAAATGAAAATAATACGAGCTACAAACATGTAGAATGAAATATTGATTTTTGAGCATTCAAATGCTATAATCTAAACATAAAAACAAAGAGAGATTAACAAATTGGACTACATTAAATTTTTTCTTATGCATTCATTTATTTAATGTAAATAAGACAAATAAAATTGATTGCAAATATATTATACGGGGAATGATAAAATGGATATATTAGATGTACTTGAATCAAGAGGTTACATAGAACAAATAACAGACGAAGAAAAACCTAAGAGAATTATTTAAAAAGGAAAAGTGTGTTCCTTTCTATATTGGATTTGATCCAACAGCAGACAGCTTACATGTAGGACACTTTGTTTCAATGATGGTTGCATCTTATATGCAAAAAGCAGGACATAGACCAATAATATTAGTTGGAGGTGGAACTGTAACAATAGGCGATCCATCAGGAAAAACTGATATGAGAAGAATGATGTCTAGAGAAGAAATAAATCACAACGTAGAATGTTGCAAAAAGCAACTAGAAAAATTTGTTAGCTTTGAAGGGGAAAATGCTGCGATTGTTGTAAATAATGCAGATTGGCTATTAGACTTAAAATATGTAGAATTCATGAGAAACATTGGATCTTTGTTCTCAGTAAACAAAATGCTTGCAGCAGATTGTTACAAAAATAGAATGGAAACAGGATTAACATTCTTTGAAATGGGATATATGCTAATGCAATCTTATGACTTTCTACATTTATACAATGAGTATGGCTGTAAACTAGAAATGGGTGGAAATGATCAATGGTCTAACATAATTGGTGGAGTAAATCTAATAAGAAAAGTTGGACATGATGATTCATTTGGTTTGACATTTAAGCTTCTTACAACAAAAGAAGGCAAGAAGATGGGAAAAACAGAAAAAGGAGCATTATGGCTTGATCCGGAAAAACATCTCCATATGAATTCTATCAATACTGGAGAAATATAGACGACAGTGAAGTTGAAAATGTTATGAAGATGCTTACATTCTTGCCAGTTGAAGAAATAGAAAATTAACTCATGTTGAAGGTGAAAAAAAATTAACGAGGCAAAGAAAGTCGCAGCTTATGAAATAACAAAACTTGTTCACGGAGAAGAAAAATGCGAAAAAGGCACAAGAAGCTGCAAAGGCATTGTTTGAAGGAAAAGGAAATACAGAGAATATGCCAACTGTAGAAGTTGAAGAAGATTCTTCAATTTTAGATGCAATAATTACTGCTGGATTTGCAAGCTCAAAAGGACAAGCTAAAACATTAATTGCTCAAGGTGGAATAACTTTAAATGATGAGAAAGTATCTGACATTGGGCTAAAATTGTACATCAAAAGACTTATTAGAAAAACTGTAATATTAAAAAAAAAAGAAAAGATTTATTTTAAACTAATTAAATAAAAATGAAATAGTAAAAAAAAAATCTTTTAATTGATGAAAGAATAAGAAAAATTGAATATGATTTTTTAGCAAGGTATTTTTAAGTTATAAAAATACCTTTATTTGACGGCGTATATGACGAAATATCAGGACATTCAGATATTTTTACTGCAAAATAAAAGATAAAATAATTTGTGCACCCAATAGTCCGATTATAAAAAAAAATAGTTTTATATTGGGGAACGTCTAAGATAGAAACCAAATATCCAAAAGATATTAGGTATAATGCTTGTCAAATAGGAGAAAATATAATAGGTAGCAAATTTACAGATAAACAATAAATCCAAATATAATTGTAAAACAAGGTTATACTAAATGTTCAATTGCTGTTACAGGTAAGAATTCATGTATAACAACAGACAAAGAAATTTGTAGAAAATTGAAAGAAAAAAATATAGAAGTAACATATATAGAGGAGCCAAACTTAAAATTATTAGATAAAAATGGAAATACAAGTAATATGCAAGGTTTTATAGGTGGAGCAAGTTTTGTTTTTGACAATAAATTTGTGCTATTTGGAGATATAGAAAAATTAAAGTCGAAACAGCAAATACTTGAGCATTTGAATAGGCATAATTTAGAATTAGTAAGCTTTGAAGGATTGAAGGTAAATGACTATGGAGGGGCGATTGAATTTTAGTAAATCTATATAAAATTTAATATACTTAATTTCCAATATATTTCTAATCCTTGCGGTCGCAATTCAATCCCAAATGGTCTTGAAGAATTGCTCCAGTTCGCACTCGCAAAGCTCGTTTGGTCGACTGCGCGGTATTTCGAAATATATTCTCAATTTAAGTATATTAAATTTTATTGTAATTTCGAATATATTTCTTATATTTGCGATAGAAATTCAATCTCAAAAGAACTTGAAGAATTGCTCAGTTCACTCGCAAAAGCTCGTTTGGTCGACTGCGTGGTATTTCAAAATATATTCTTAATATACATAAATTTTGTTATTTGTGTTGAAATATATGAATAAAAGTTATAGAATAATCTGAAAATAAAAACGAAAGGATGAATAAAAATGAATCAAAAATTAAAGTTAATGAGTGTAATTACTCTAATATTAATAATGCTAATGACTACTGTTGCATTTGCGGCAAATGAAGATGTTACTTTATCTAAAGTATCAGATACTATTTGTGATATTAAAATGGGAGAAGATGGAGAGTTAATAAAAAAGTTAATTTCTGTAGATAATCCTAAGAAAGAAATTGTATTACAAATTGATGTAACTAACAAAAAAGTGTTGAAGAAACAATAGAACCATCAGAAATTTTCTTAATAATAGATAACTCAAAGAGTATGTCTGACAATAAATTAGAAGATGAAACTACAAGAAAACAAGCTGTGTTTACTGCTGCTATTGATTTAGCAGAAAAAAATACTAACAGAACAACCAAGTACTAAAATTGGAGTTGTAAGTTTTTCAACAAATTCAGAAATCAGCAAAGAGGGAACTCTAGAAGATGCTTCTCTTGTGATTAAGCCATCATCAGATATAGACACAATAAAAAAAACAGCAATAAATGGTATTCAAACAACTGGTGTAAGAACGGATATAGATGCAGGTATACAAGTTGCAAAAGCTAATGTTTCTGCAGATACAACTCTTAACAAATATTTTATATTATTAACAGACGGAGTTCCAAACACAGCAGTTGGAGGACCAACAAGCACATATGGAGGAGAGAGGTTACAACTAAAACTAAAAGCAACTTTAAGTACTTTTTAAAAACAGCAGAAATAAATTTAGTTACAGTAATGACTGGTGTTAACTCAAGTTATCAACCAGACCCAACAGGAGCAGTATCTAGTGACGCAGCAGGAAAAACATATAAAGACTTAGCAGAAGATATATTTGGAACACAAGAAACACCAAATTATGGCAAATTCTATTATGTAACAGATGCTAATGTTACTAATACAATTACAAAAAATGTTTATTCAGATGTTAGAAAAGTAAAGAAGAATGAAATAAAAGATATTACTGTAGTAGATTATTTTCCTGCTAATATAATAGAAAATTATGATTTTGAAATTATAGAAAAAGGCAAATGTAGGAGAGGTTACAGCAACTGTAAACAAAGAAAATAATAGTATTACTTGGAACATAGAAACATTAGAAGCTGGAAAAACTGCAAGTTTTAAATATAAGCTTACTTTAAAAAGAGAAAAATTTAATGAAAAAATAATAAATGTTGAAACTCCAACAAATCAAAAAGTTGATGTAAAATATACAGATACTGACGGTAAAGATCAAACAGAAACTTCTAAAGATTCACCAAGTGTAAAATTAACTAAAGAAACAAAAAAGCCAGAAAACACAGTTGATAATACAGTGGCACCAGACAAAATTCCACAAACAGGAGACAAAATTCCTTATATATTTACAGCAATTTTTGCAATAATAATAACTTTTTATGATTTATTTTTCAAAAATAGAAGAAATTTTTAAAAATTTTAATTAGTCGACACGTTTCGACAAAATATTAGAACAATTTGTGCTATGATATTTGCAGGAGTTGATGAGTATGAAAAATACAAAGCTTTTTTAAGATTAAAAAGACATTGCAAAGCTCGAAGCACTAATCATTCAAGGGGCTAACTATGATAAAATACTAAAAGCAAAGCCAAAAGATTGATAAGTACATCATAGAAGAAATGCTCCTAATAAACAAAAAAAGGATAAAGATGCAAGTAGACATTTGCGAGAGGAATAAAGAAAAAACATATGGATGAAATTAATCATTCATATGTTTTTTTATGTACATATCAGAATCTTTTTTTTCTTTAAATCTTCGCGCTTATCATATAATTTTTACCCTTTCCAATTCCAAGTTCCATTTTTACAATATTATTTTTAAGTATAATGATATAGGAACTAAAGTGTATCCTTTTGAGTAATCATTCCAGAAAGCTTAAAAATTTCACGTTTATTTAATAAAAGTTTTCTAGTACGTAAAGGATCTTTATTATAAATATTTCCGTGTTCATAAGGACTAATATGCATTGAATATACAAATGCTTCGCCATTTTCTATTGAAGCATAACTATCTTTTTAAATTAACTTTACCGAGTTCTAATGGACTTTATTTCTGTTCCTGTAAAGTACAATTCCTGCTTCTAAGGTATCTAATATTTCATAATTGTGTCTTGCAGTAGGATTTTTAGCTATTTGTTTAATCATAATAAAAATGATCACCTTCAAAAATGCTAATAGTATTATAGCATACTAATAATATTTTTGAAAAGAGAAACATTAAATTATTGGTCTTGTGAATGAAATTCTTCTGTTTGGTGTTGTTGACCATAAAACCAAACAAATCCTATAATTATAGCTCCAAATACTGCTACAATTAGCCAAGCCCAGGCATTTGCGTTCATCCCAGCAAATGTGGCAGGAGTAGATGTTCTACTAGCTGTATAACTTCCATTATTAGTAGATGTACCACTTGTCATATCTCTTGCTGTACCAGAAATTCCAGTACCAATGTCGGAAATACCATTTCCAATTCCTTCTACTGCAGTACCTGCAACATTTCCAACAGCTTCTGCACCACGAGATATAGTGTTACCAGCATCTTTTAGCATATTTCCTACATTATCATTTGCAAGAACTGGAACAGAAAATAGAGCAAATAGTACAGATATTGCTAGAACAATAGATAAAGCTTTTCTTTTCATAATAACCTCCTATACATAACAGTTAACTTGTTTATAACGTCTTCAACACTAGATTCTTTATCAATTTCATATTTTTCAGATGCTTCTGCAACAATGCTAGCTCGAATAGTATCTCTAACAGATTTTTTTTATGGTTTGAGGAATGATTCCATGTTCTTTATTGTATCTCATTTGTATTGCTCTTCTTCTATTGGTTTCAGATATGGCTTTATCCATAGAGTCTGTAAGTTCATCGGCATACATTATAACTTTACCATCGGTATTTCTTGCAGCACGTCCAATAGTTTGAATTAAAGAACGTTCAGAACGAAGGAACCCTTCTTTATCTGCATCTAATATTGCTACTAAAGAAACCTCAGGTATATCTAATCCTTCTCTTAAAAGGTTAATTCCAACTAACACATCAAACTCACCAAGACGTAATGACCTAATAATATCCATTCTTTCTAAAGCCTTAATATCAGAGTGCATGTATCTAACTTTAATATCAAGTTCAGCTAAATAGCTGGTTAAATCTTCAGCCATTTTTTAGTTAGAGTAGTAACTAATACTCTCTCATTTTTCTCGACTCTTTTATGAATTTGGGTAATCAAATCATCAATTTGGTTTTCAATTGGTTTTACTTCAATTTCAGGGTCAAGTAGACCTGTTGGACGGATGATTTGCTCTACAACATTATCTTTAGAATGCTCTTTTTCGTATTCTGCAGGAGTTGCGCTAACAAATACTACTTGGTTAATTCTTTGCTCAAATTCTTCAAATTTCAGAGGTCTATTATCAAATGCAGAAGGTAACCTAAAACCATATTTTACTAAAGATTCTTTTCTTGCTCTATCACCATTATACATAGCCCTAACTTGAGGGATAGTAGCATGAGATTCGTCAATAAGCAAAAGAAAATCCTTTGGAAAATAATCGAATAGGGTGTATGGAGCGCTTCCTGGCTCACGACCACTTATGTGTCTAGAATAGTTTTCTATACCTTGGCAAAAGCCAGTTTCCCTCATCATTTCTATATCAAAATTAGTACGTTCTTCTATTCTTTGAGCTTCAATTAATTTACCTTGTGATTTGAAATATTCGACTTGCTGTTTCATTTCCTCTTCAATAGTAGTAATTGCATGCTCCATTTTATCAGAAGTCGTAACATAATGAGAGTTCGGAAATATCATAATATGGTTTCTACTTGCAACAGTTTTGCCTGTTAAAGGATTAATTTCAGAAATCTTTTCAACTTCATCTCCCCAGAACTCAACACGAATAGCACTTTCACCATAATCAGAAGGGAATATTTCAACAATGTCTCCTTTTGCTCTAAAAAGTACCCCGTTTAAAATCTAGTTCATTTCTGGAATATTGCATATTTATTAATTTCTTTAACATAGCATCTCTTTCAATCTTCATGCCGGGTCTTAAAGAAACAGTCATATGCTCATAGTCAATGGTATCTCTTTGTTCTTCTAATAATCTTTTTCTTGCTTCAACTGTGCTTTTACCTTGCTCAAATAAATTCCTATATTCTATTAAAATTTCTATTTCTACTCCTGCACTTCTCATACATTTTATGAATTCAATTCTTTTTGCAAGATGTTTCATCATAATTTCTTATGCCATTTGGATTTCTTGGTACATTGTTTGCAAAGTAAACCTATTCTTTCATAATATCTTAATGTGTCCGGTGTTAAATCATATTTTTTACTAACTTCTGCTATTGTCATTATTACAACTCCCCATATTATATTTATTACATTTACTAATTTGATTATTTCATTATATAAATTGTCTACAGACATTCCGTTTTTGTGCTAATAATTCATCAGCATCAAAGTCTGTATGGAATGCTTTAGATATACCATAATTTTTAACCATTATATCATCTTCTCCATAATATGACGCAATATTTTGTCCATATCCACCCATTAATTCTCCATCTTCTATTGTAATTATTAATTTGTGGTTTTCTTTTAATGAATCTAATAATTGTTCATCTAATCCTGATAAAAATCTAGGATTTATTACAGTAATATCTAATCCTTCTTCTTCTTTTTATTTTTAGCAACTTCTTTAGCCATTGTAATTAATTGTCCAACTGCAAAGATTGCAACTTTTTCACCTTTTGTTCTACTTTGTTTTTATTATAAATTGAATAATCAGTAGTATCTTCTACTCCTGTTTCTATGAACTTAGCTGGTACACGTATTCCAACAGGATGTTCTTTTTTGAGTTGTGGCAAATTTGAACATTTGATTATATTCTTCTTTTTAGATGTTGGTGCTAAATATATTAAATTTGGAATATGCAAACATTTGAATATCACATAATGCGATATGTGTATTTGAGTTCATTCCATAAACTCCAGGTTTTAGTACAAGCATTGTTGCTGGACTGTCATTTAAACATAAATCATGTGATATTTGGTCATATGTTCTTTTGTAAAATGGTGCAAATGTTCCAAAAACTGCTGTTCCTCCATTTTAGCTATTCCTGAGCTCATTGCTACCATATTTTCTTCTGCAATTCCTACATCAACAAATTGACCTTCTTTTTACATATTCGTCACGAACTCCTTGAACAAAGCCTAATCCCATTGGTGTTCCAGCATTTAATACTATTGCTCTTTTTATTAGTATCTAATAAATTTTTCAAACTATCAAATACTGTTGTATCTTCATTTGAAGCGGGATATTTTGGACTTCCATCTTCTACATTAAATGGTCCTCCAGCATGCCATGCTTCTCTATTTTTCTGCATATTTTAATCCTTTTCCTTTAATTGTGTGAATGTGTAAAACTATTGGATGATCAATATTTTTTTACACTTTCAAATAAATCTACTAATTTTTTCTATATTATAACCATCATCTAAATATTTATAATCTAATCCAAATGATTTAAATAAATTGTTTTTACTTTCTCCGTTTGTTTCTCTTAATTCTTTTTTAAGTTTTTGTACATACCGCCATGATTTTCAGCAATACTTTGGTCATTGTCATTTTACTATAATTATTAAATTATTCTTGTATTCTCCAGCATAATCTAATGCTTCTAAAGCTTCTCCTCCTGAAAGTGATCCATCTCCAATAATTGCAATTACATTTTCTTTTTATTATTTAAATCTCTTCCTTCTGCTAAGCCTAATGCAAGAGATATTGAAGTTGATGTATGTCCTATTGTAAATAAATCATGTTTGCTTTCTTTTGGATTTGTATAACCTGTTACATCTTTAAAATGTTCTTGGTTTGTAAATGCTTCTTTTTTCTTCCTGTTAATATTTTTGTGTGGGATAACTTTTGATGTGATACATCAAATACAATTTTGTCTACAGGTGAATTAAATACATAATGTAGTGCAACTGTTATCTCAACCATTCCTAAGTTTGGTCCATTATGTCCACCAACATTACTAATTTTGTTTATTAATGCCTCCCTTTGTTTCATTAGCTACAATTTTCAAATCACTAATTTTTAATTTTTTTAAATCTTCTGGTCCATTTATCTTTTCTAAATACATTTTTCATTACCTCCTTGTTCATATATATCACTTAGACTTTACTCCAAGTCAATACTTTTTCAAAAAAAAATAGCAGATTAATATCTGCTATTTTGGTATTATGTAATAGATGCATTATATATTTTTACGATTGCATCATTTAATTTTTTGATCAAATTCTTTTCTTGTGTTTGTTTTGCATTTAAATCTTGTAATAATGCTTTTGAGAAACTTTTAATCATTCTATTGTTTTTAGCTAATAATTCTACAGCTTCTTCAATGTCATATCCTCCTGATAATGCAACAATTTTTACAACACATTCATAGTCATATAAATCTAAATAATGATTTGCAACTGTTGGAATTGTGAATTTAAACATTATTTTATCTTCTTTATTCCATGTTTTTAATCTATTTACTATTTCTGCTTTTAAGATTTCTTCACATTTTTCTTTTTTCAGCTGAATGAATATCAACTTCTGGTTCTATTATTGAACTAAACCTGCATCACAGATTGTTTTTGCAAAATCGAATTGTTGTTTTACAATTGCTTTTATTCCTTCTTCGTTTGCTTCATAAATTACTGATCTCATTTTTTGTTCCAAATACATTTTTCTCATTAGCTTCTTGTAATTCTTTTTGTAAATCTGGTATTTCTTTCATTAATTTAACACCATTTTTTTCTTCAGCTAAACCTTTGTCAACTTTTTAAGAATGATACTATATGTTTTTTCATTCCATAAATAATCAGCTGTATATTCGTCATTTACTTTTTGAAAGCATTGTTCTTTCAAATAATATTGCTCCAATTATATGGTCATTTGTAAATGATTTGCTTGTAAATACTCTTTTTCTCATTTCGTGAATTAAATCAAACATTTCTTCTTCACTATTGTATTCACTTTCTGGTATTCCGTAATTTTCTTAATGTTTTACTACTGCTTCCCCCACTTTGATCTAATGCAGCAATAAATCCTTTTTTATTTTTCATTATTTCTAACATTTCGTTATTCATATTTATCCTCCACCTTTACATTAAATTTCATTAACATTATAATAATATAATTTTAATATGTCAAATAAATTTAACAAGTTTTCTCTTTTGTACTTTTCTAGTGCTTGTGCTATTTGATCTGGACAAGATGTTTCTTTGTTTCTGCATGGTATTCCTTTTTAATAATTTTATTACTTCATCGATGTTTTTTCCCTCTACTAATTTAGAAACACCAACTGTATTTCCTGGACATCCACCAAGAATTTTTAAGCTTTTTATTATATTGTTTTCTATTTCAAATATCATTTCATAAGAACAAACCCATTTGGTTCATATATATATTCCATCTTTTTTACTATTCCTTTCTACTTTTACCTTTTTATCATAATCATCCATAAAATTATGTACTTCTCCATCTTTTACATAAGATATTATTGTATTTAAGTTTACATTCTTAGTACTATTGTATATATTCATGTCAACTTTATCATACACATTTCTTAATTGTTTTATTAGTTTTTTCATTTCTTTCTTTTTTGAGCCTCCGCCACCATTATCACACATTGTGCAGTGTTCTGTAAATCTACAAGCACATTGTATAAAATGTAAGTCATTTTTTTTTTTCCATCTGATAATATCGGCTTCTTTAACATAATATAAAGGTCTTATAAGTTCCATTCCTTCATGAAATGTACTATGTAATTTAGGCATCATAGTTTGCATTTGAGCACCATATAACATTCCCATTAATATTGTTTCTATAACATCATCAAAATGATGTCCTAACGCAATTTTATTACATCCAAGTTCTTGTGCTTTTCTATATAAATAACCTCTTCTCATTCTTGCACATATATAACAAGGATGATCATCTATTTTTTTCTACTACTTCAAATATATTGCTTTCGAACATTGTTATTGGAATATTTAATAATTTTGCATTACTTATTATCTTTTGTCTATTTATTGATTGTATCCTGGGTCCATTACAAGAAAAACTAAGTCAAATTTTATTTGTCTATGTTTTTGCAATTCTTGCATACATTTTGCTAATAGCATTGAATCTTTCCACCGGAAATGCAAACTGCAATTTTATCTCCATCTTGAATCATTTCAAATTCTTTTTTACACCTTTTATAAATTTGCTCCATATTTTTTTTCTATATGTTGTTGTTATACTTTTTTTCTATTTCTTCATATCTTTCCAACTTTATTCTTTCCTTCCTTAAGCTAAATTAAAATATTTATAGCATTTATCAAATATATTTAAAAATTCATCAATCTCTTCTTCTTTTACTAAATGGCTTAGACTTATTCTCCAAGAAGCTAATGCTCTTTTTTCTGTCATGTGTCATAGCTAACACTATTCTAGATGGTGTTATTGTTACTGTACATGCTGATTTTATTGATACACATACTCCGTAATCTTCTAATTTATTTTTAAATTCTGTTGCTTTAACTCCAGTAACACTAATATTTAAGATAAATGGATTTTCATTTGATTTAGTATTTATTTTTACATTTTTATATTTTGAAAGTCCATCTCTTAACTTGTTATTCAATTTTGTTACATATTTTTGTCTTTCATTAAAATTTTTAAATGTTATATCTAATGCCTTTTTCTAAAGCACAAATTTGTCCTACAACAGGCGTACCGCTTCTATATATACTTGTACTTGCACCACCATTTATTAAAGGCTCTAATACAATATCTTTTCTTTTTAATAATCCTCCAAAACCATTTAATCCATTAAATTTATGTGGAGCAAATGTTATTAAATCTACATCTTTAAAATTTGGTCTTATTTTTTCCAATTGCTTGTGTTGCATCTACATGTAAAAACAATTTGATATTCCTTTATTATCTTAGCAATTTCTTCAATTGGTTGCACTGTTCCAACTTCACTGTCAACATAACAAACAGAAACAAGTATTGTATCTTTTCTAATTAAACTTTTTAAATGTTCTAAATCTATTTTTCCATCACTATCTATATTTACAATATCTATTTCATAGCCTTGTTCTTTTTAAATATGTAAGTGGACTGCTTACAGAAGAGTGTTCTAAAAACGTAGAAATTATGTGTTTTCCATTTTCTTTATAGCTTTGTGCAAACCTTTAATTGCAAGGTTATTAGATTCACTAGAACCAGAAGTATATATTATTTCTGTATCTTCATTTAAATTTGTTTTTTTTTAAACATATTTAATATATTGTTTGTTGTTTCATTTATTTTTTCATTTACTTCTTTTCCTAATTTATGTGTTGAATTCGGGTTTGCAAAATATTTTAATGTTACATCATTAAAAGTATTTAATACATCTCTATCTACTGGTGTATTTGCTGCATAATCCAAATAAAGATAATTTTTATCCATTATAAAAATCATTCCTCTCTTATGGCTTTAGATTAGTTTTTTCCAATAATTTCTCTTACCACTTCTCCTGCTATCATAAGTCCAGCAACAGAAGGTACAAAAAGATATACTTCCAGGTACTTGATTTCTTATTGTGCATTTTTTTTTTTTGTACCAGGTGGGCATATACAATTTGTTTTACAACTGCTTTCACCATATTGTTCTGGTTTTATTGGCTCTTCTTTAGAATATATTACTTTTTAATTTTTTTACATTTCTTTTTCTTAATTCTTTTCTCATAACCTTTGCAAGTGGACATACACTTGTTTTATAAATATCTGTTATTTCAAATTTTGATGGGTCTAATTTGTTTCCTGTTCCTAAAGCTGATATTATTGGAACACCAAGTTCTTGACATTTCATTACTAAAGAAATTTTAGCAGTAACTGTATCTATACAATCAATTACATAATCTAAATCTTTGGTTATTATTTCTGTTTTTAGAATCTGGCATATAAAATTTTTGATATGTTTCAACTTTTGCATCTGGATTTATATCTAATATTCTTTTTCTTTAGCAACATCTACTTTATATTTTCCTACAGTTTTTCTTGTTGCAATTATTTGTCTATTTAAATTAGTAAGGCAAACTCTGTCATCATCAATTATAACAAAATTACCTACTCCAGCTCTTACTAGACCTTCCACTACAAAAGATCCTACTCCCCCTACTCCAAAAATTGCAACCTTTTTATTTTTTTAATTTTTCTATTCCTTCTTTTCCTATTAATAATTCAGTTCTTGAAAATTGATTTAGCATATATTTTTTCTCCATTTTTAATTTTTATCCTAAAATTATACACCCCTATATTATATTTTGTCAACTTAAAAAAAAAGAGCCTAAATTTCAGTAAATTAAGCTCTTTTTATTCTCATTATAAAATAAGTAAATTACAACATATCTAATTCAACTTTATGGTTTGGTGCTGGAAATTCATTTTGTAAAATTTCCATATCTGTTGATGATATATTTATATTTCTTGCTTTATAATTTTCTTCTATATGTTTTATATTTTTACTACCGGGAATTACAATTACATTTTTATTTAATAAAAATGCTATTAATATTTGTAATTCAGTTGCATTATATTTTCTAGCTATCTTTTTAACGATTTCATTTTCTATTAGCCTTTTCTTGTTTCTCCGCCATGTGCTAATGGGCAATATGCCATAATTTTTATATTATGTTTATCTAATAGTGGTTTTAATTCGTATTCTATTCCTCTTGAGCCTAGATGATACATTAATTGATTTACCACACAATTTTCTCCATTAGGTATTCTTAATAATTCTTTCATATCATCTACATCAAAATTAGAAACTCCCCAGCTTTTTATTTTTTCCCATTTTGCACTAATTTTTCCATACATTCTACAGTTTCAGCAAGTGGAACATTTCCTTTCAATGAATTAGATATAAATCTAAATAATTTGTTTCAAGTCTTGCTAAACTATTTTCTAGACTTTTAAATATCTGATTTTTCCTGCATTAAATGGGCAAACTTTTGAAACTATATATAAATCTTTTCTATTATACCCTTTTTATTGCTTTTTCAATTAATCTTTCAGAAGCACCATCACCATACATTTCTGCTGTGTCAATTAATTTTATTCCCCATATCTAATCCTGATTTTATTGAATCTATTTCGTCTTTTTTCATTTTCAGGATTATCTCTAATTTCCATGCTCCCCATACCAAACTCTGGAATTTCTAATCCATTTTTTAATTTCATATTTCTCACTCTTTCTTATCATCAAATAGAAATTTGCTTATAGCACTTGTGTATATAATCAAGTATGAAATACCTACTAAAAATCCTGCCAAAAACATCACTTGTATAATGAACACCTAAATATATTCTACTAATGCCAATTAGTAATGTTAATACTGCTAAAAATACTATTAATCCCCATTTTAAATATTTATTTTTTTACATTTTTATATATTAAATAAATTAAAAAGCCATAAAAAGCCATATTAACCATAGAATGTCCTGAAGGGAAACTATATCCACTTGCATCGACAATTCTAAATTCTGTTGGTCTTGGCCTTTGTAATATATCTTTTAAAATTACATTTAAGCCAGTAGCCAAAACTAAATTTATTACCATTGAAAGTCCTATTTTTTTATTTCTAATAAAAAATTAACAATATAATTGTTTATGGTAATTACTCTACTGTTCCTCCTATATTTGTTATTGCTTTAGCTATAGGAGTTGCCTGATTAGAAATTAAAAATTTTGATATTAATGTATAACCTATAATGTCACCTTTCATTATTTCTTTATTAAATACATCTTCTGCAAGTGCTAAAAATCCTATTAAACATATAAATAGCACTATCCACTTTAAATTCTTTTTACAAAATTAATTATTTTATCTTCCATATTTTTTCTAACAAAAGAGCCTAATAAATTTAGGCTTCTTTTTTCATTCTCCCTCTTTATTTTTATCTGATAATTTATATTTAGCAAATTCCATTCACGGCAATTATTAATCACCTATAATAAAGAATATAATACTAAATGTTCCAAAGTTCGTTGCTTCTTGTGGTACTTTTTAATGTTGTAGGTCCCATTACAATTGCATATAAAGAACCTATCATTAATCCTACAATTGTATACACAGTTTGAGCTCTATATTTATCTAATGCTTTTTTTTTACTAATTTTATTATTAAAGCAATTCCTGTAAGAACTCCAAAACCAAATATTATCAATACTGGTAAAATATGATAATTGAAAATGTAAAAACTTCTTTTTATACTACTTATTGGCATATATAATCCACATATTAAAAAAGAAAATTGTAGAACCAGAAATTCCTGGTAATATCATTGCTGAAATCGCTACCATTCCAACCACAAAACATATAAACATAAGCCTATATTTAAACTGCTTACTTCGACACTAATTCCACCACCTGATGTTGGGTTAAAAAATGTAAGTAATGCAACTACTGCAATTCTATTAATGTAAAAAATAAATATTTATATTTACCTTTTTAATGTTTCTTTTTTCTTCTTTTTATGATTGTTGGTATTGCAAATAATATAAATCTATAAATAATGAACTAATTGCATATATATGAGCTTCAAATACATTTGATAGTAATAATGATGCTAATATTAGTCCTATTGCCCAACCAACAACTAACTTTCTAAAAATTTTATTGCTTCTTTTTATCTGCTCCTTTAGTAACAAGTGCATTTAAAGATGTTATGAACTTATCATAAAATCCTAATATAAAGGCAACTGTTCCTCCTGATACACCTGGAACGCTATCTGCTAATGCCATACAAAAACCTTTGTATCGCTGTAACTATAAATTTTTCATTTGCTTTCTCCTTCAAATTTTATTACTTTTGATATAATACTATAAATATCTTTTTAGTCAAATTTATTTTTGATGATAATGTGAATTTTTGTAAATTTATATACTTTTTTAGCTATATTTTTGATATAATTAAAAAAATTTTTAAATGGAGATGTTTAACTTGTCAAAACGATCTAAACATTCAAAATCGATTTATAGTTATGATTATAAAACAAATAAAAAAAATCAGCCTAAATTAAAAAATCTATTTTTGTAGTATTGTTTTCAGTTTTTTGTCTTAAGTAATATTTTTTAATAATACTCAAATAAAGGTAAACAATGCTTCTGATAATACTATTTCTTCTACAGATTCAAGTAATTTAGTAGAAACAACTGTTGCCTCTGTTACACCAGTTGCTATAGATTCTGAAGATGATCAAGTAAAAAAATCTAATTCAAGCTAAAATGGAAAAATGCAATTTAAATAATGATAATTTTGCTTTCTTTTATTATAATGAAGATGAACATAAATATTATTTTTATAATAACGACTCTTATTTTACTGCTGCTAGTACTGTAAAAGTACCAATTGCCATGTATTATTACGACATGATAAAAAACAATCAAATAACTTTAGATACTAACCTTAAATATACTCAAGATTGCTATGAAGAAGGCGGTGGAAAAACAGCATACACATACAAGTATAATGATAATGTACCAATTAGTTTTTTATTAAATCAAAGTATTGTAAATAGTGATAATACAGCTGTTAATATTTTAATAAAAAATCTTGGCGACTCTCAATATCGTAAAGATATAGCCACATATTCTTCTGATGCATTACCTGATGAATTCTACAATAACAATATTACATCTACTAAATATTCTTATGATGTATTAAATCACTTATATAAAAATCAAGACTTATATAGTCAATTAATTAATGATATGAAGAACTCATCTATGGGACAATATTTAAAGAAATATATTAATGGTTATGATGTTGCACATAAATATGGAAGCTATGAAGGTTATACTCATGATTATGGAATTGTCTTTGGAAAGCAAACTTATTTAATTGGTGTTTTTACCAAAAATGTTCCAGATCCGGATGAATTAATTGCTGATATAAGTTTAGATATTTTTAATTATACTTTAAAAAAATAAAAGGGACTATGTAGTCCCTTTTTTTTATATTATATGTATTATTGAAGATGCAATCATATCAATTAACATCAAAATCTATACTATAAATTATTGTTCTTTGTATTGCTGTGTTTTTTTTTTTAATTTTCCTTCTACATGATTTGAAATAAATGGATGTATTACATTTATAAAAAGTAATCTATTATTCCCCATAAAATTGAAAAGCTTAAACAAATTCTTCCTTGAACATTTAAAAATGCATTAGAATAATCCCACCATCTTTGATGGAACAATGTTTCTAACATCCAAGAAGCGGGAAAATTCAAAAAAGTGAAAATATAATCATTGCAACAAAAAAAATTTTATAATATTGTTTTTCTTTATTTTACTTAAATTTATTATTAATAATATCGCACCAAAACCATATATTGGGCATACTGGTCCCAACAAAAATCCTCTTTTTACAAAGCATCCAAATACACAAAAAAGCATAGAAAGTTTCTAAACACCATCCTATAAATGAATACACTATAAAGTATAAAATTAATTTTTCTTTTGTAGATAATTTTTTTATATATTATAAGTGATAAATTATCTTCCATTAAATTCACTCTAATTACCTAACATAAAAATATGCCACAAATGAATTAATATTCATCGTGACATATTTTATCATAATTTTTTCTAATTGTCATTTCTAAATTTTACGAAATTTTCTGTATTTTATAAAACTAAATACAGCTGCAATTATTCCTATAACAATTCCTAATACTAATAGATTTTTGACTACCTGCATATGGTAATTTACTTGCACTTGCTGCTTTATTGTTGCTACCATTTGCTGAATTGTTTGTTGTTGTTCCACCTACAGTGTTATTACTTATGTTATTATTTGTATTGTTATTTGTATCTACATTAGTGTTTGTATCTGTGTTCGTATTAGTATTAGTATTTGTATTTGTGTTAGTGTTTGTATTTTTGTGTTTGTATTTGTGTTTGTATTAGTGTTTGTGTTTGTGTTAGTGTTTGTGTTTGTGTTGGTGTTGGTATTAGTGTTTGTATTGGTGTTTGTGTTTGTAGTATTGTTTCCTGTTGTTTCTTTCTTTATATCATTTATTGTAATTACTTTTATGTCAGCATTACCTTTAACATCTTCACTATAGATTGTATATGTTCCATTTTTAGTTATTTCAATTTTTGCTGTTGCTGTTTTATCGCCTTTATTTATATTTAATTCTGTTCCAGCATTTTTAAAATATTCTAGGTCTTTGCTTCCATTTTCCATTTTTATTTTACTAATTTGTGATTCACTGTCTTTAGCTTCAATTGTTACATAAACTTTTTTATTATCATCAGAAACATTTTTTGTATTTCTATAGTTGGTGGTGTTGTGTCACTTGGCTCTGGTGTTGGAGTTTCTTTTTATTGATGTTACTTCAAATGTTTTTACTGCTTCATTTCCTTTAACATCTTTTGAATATACTGTATATATGTTCCATTTTTAGTTATATTTAAAGAAGCGGTTGAACTATTGCCGTTTTTTGTTGCTTCTAATTCTTGACCATTTGTTTTAAAGTATTCAAGATTTTGTGCTCCAGATGCAATTTTTATTACTTCTATCGGATTTTTGTGTATCTGTTGCTGTTATTCCAGCTGTTACTGTTGTATCATCTACATTTTTTTTGATTAATAGAAATTTCTGGTGGTGTTATATCTTCAGTTGGTTTTTCTATACTTGTTATGTTAATTTCTTTAACAACTTTGTTTCCACTATCATCTTCAGCATATACTGTATATGTTCCTACAGTGTCAATAGAGAAATTAGTTACGATGATTTTTCCTAAACTTCCTTGACCAATTTGTGTTCCATTATTACTGAAATATTCTGCTGTTTGACTTCCTTTGGCCCATTTTACCTTTTGGATATATGAATCTGAGTCACTTACTGTAACATCTATTTGTTTTAGATTATCTCCATTTTGAGTTAAAGTAATTGTTGGTGGTACATTTATACTTGGTGAATCTATTCCAATTATTGATTGTGATTTCATATATCCATATCCTTGTTCATCTTCAATATAAACATTTATAACGCCATTCTTTTTCATAGTATAATTAGCTGTTACTGTTTTTCCTGGTGTTATTGATATATTTTCACCATTAGTTTTTACTTCTGATAATGTTACGTTATCTCCAACTAACACTTTCATGCTTGTGATATTTGTAATTGTATTTGTTCCTGATATTGTTATTTTTTCCAGGGTTTTCTTGATCCTGAGTTATGTTTAATGCCATACTGCTTTTACTACTTGTAATTCTTTTTTGAAGCATTTTTTGATATCCAGATTCATCTTCTATGAAAAATACATATGTATCATCTTCTGGCGCTGTATATGTTATATTTACTGTTTTTCCATGTATAAATGAAATCTCTTCACCTTTAGTTTTAAAATCATCAAATCCTGAAATTTCTGATTTTTTAGCCACTTTAATTTTTGTTATGTTACATAAACTATCTGTTGCATTAAGTGTAACTTTTCTAGTTCCTGTTTCTCCACTTTCTATTGATGCTGTTATAGGTGTGCTTTCTCCAGTTTTTGATAAGTATATTGAGCTCGTTGCTTTATTTCCTTGATTATCTTCAGCGTAAATTTTATACAATCCATCTTCTGTTACTTTTGTATATTTTACATTTACATTGTTGCTTTGAACAAATTCAATGTCTGTTCCTTCTTTAGTAAAGTCAATTGTTTCATTGCTTTTACTCATTTTAGCGATTTTTAATTTTGAAATTGTATTATTTTTACTTGTTACTTGAATTGTAAAATATAATGGATTCTCTGTATCTTTGATTAATGTTATGTCAGGAACATCTGCAGGATCATTTATTTTTATTCTGCTTAACATCCTGTCACCTTTTTCATTTTTAGCATAAACTGTGTATACGCCATATCCATCTAAATTAAATGATTCTTGAACATTTTGTGATATTGTTATATTAAAATTATGTACATCACTATTATTTTCTTCAAAATATGAAATATTGCTTGCATCTATTGATTTTGTACATATTTTAATTCAACAATACTGTATTCTGTATCTGTTGCTGTTATGTTTATTTTGTTAGCATCTGTCTCATCTCTTTTTTTACTTTTAAATCTAGTGTAAAGTTATTTTCTGAATTTTCATTAGCTGCTTGTGTTGCTAGTTCGTAAGCTTCTGATATTGTTGGTGTTATTGTTGAAAACAACATAATTGCAATGATTGCTAATGATATTATTAATTTTATATTTTTTCTCATTTTAAAGCCTCCTTTAGCTTATTTAACACTATTTATTATAACATCTTCGTCTATAATGTGCAATGGTTTAACACTTTGCCAAGACCATCATTTATTACTAAATTCGCAATATTATCATAAGATGTAGTATCTTTGTTAATTAAAACAAGTTTCTTTCCTTGATAATAATTAATTAAACTGCTTGCAGGTTGAACAGTTAATGATGTTCCTCCTACAATCAACATATCTGCTTGTGAAATAGCAACAATTGCCTTCATCATAGTCTCTTCATTTAAAGGCTCTTCATAAAGAACTACATCAGGCTTAATTATTCCACCACATTCACATGTTGAAACATCTTTTACTGTTAAATACAAATTCTGCATCATAAAATTTGTGACATCTCATACAATAATTTCTCAATGCACTTCCATGTAATTCATATACTTTTTTAGCTCCTGCTTTTTGGTGTAGTCCGTCAATATTTTGGGTGACAACGGCATTTAATTTTCCTGCATTTTCCCATTCTGCAAGCTTTTTATGTGTTATATTTGCTGATATTTTAATGAATTCATTTTATCTTTATAAAATTTATAAAATTCTTCTGGATTATTCATAAAAAAGTGTGGCTTAATATTTCTTCTGGCGGATATTTATATTTTTGATTATATAAACCATCTTTGCTTCTAAAATCAGGAATTCCACTTTCAGTTGATACTCCTGCGCCTCCAAAAATACTATATTTTTACTCTCATCAATCCATTTTTTCAATGTATCTATTTTTTCATTCATTTAACCCTCATTCCCTTCTTGCTTTTTCTTATTATTTATATCATATTTTTATAAAAATTCAATAGCACTTTTGGTAATTTTTTTATAAATTTACTAGACAGTCCTTTGGTTCTTTGTGATATTATATATTTTGTATAACAAAAAGAATTGAAATTTATATTTCTATGGGAGGTTTAATATGAAATTAAAAAATTTAAAATTAATTATAATAATGGCAATGATTTTATCATTTGTATTTGCATTTAATGCTTGTTATGCTGTTGATTTAAATTTAAGCAATGACTTAACAGTTGAAACTAATAATTCTACAAGTTCAAATACAAATGCAACTACTAGTGATAGCACAAATTCAGCTACAAATTCATCAACAGTAAGTGATGATTCAACAAACTCAATGAATGCTACATCAAACTCAACAGATATCAATTCAACAAATTCTGCATCAAATACATCTGACGCATCTAATTCTACAACAAATGATACGACAACATCATCTACAAATACTTCTCCAAAAGTTACAAGTACTTTATCAAGTGATGATGGATTAGGTGTTTCTGATATTTTAAATATATTTTTAATTGTAATTGGTGTTTTACTTATATTACTTTCAATTGCAATATTAATTAGATTAAAAAATAATTTTTATAGAAGCTTCGTTGCTTCTATTTTTTTTGAAATTTTTGTATGTATATTTTGCTCAAAAAATAAAAATAATATTACTAGAATTAATTTATTTTAATTTTAAAATTTAATAGGAGGATTTTTATATGCATAGAAAAATTTTGATAGCTATTACATTTATTGTTGCAACAATTTTTTCATTTAACTTATGTTTTGCAAATGATGCAGGAAACATGGTAAAAAGATGCTGCAAATGGTGTTAGAAATGCTGTTGGTGGTGCTGAAAATGCTGTTGAAAATGCCGCTAAAGATATTTCTAATGGTTCAAAAAATATGACTCAGGACATGGAAAATGGTGCTACAACAGTAACAAATTCTGTTAGAAACACTACTCAAGACATGACTAATAATGGATATACTGCAACAAGAACTGCAACTACAAATAATGCAACATTTATGGGAATGAACGCAACAACATGGACTTGGTTTGTTATGGGAATTGCTGCCATAGCAATAGTAGCCTTAGTTTGGTATTATGGTATGCAAGTTCGTTCTTCTCATTATAATGATAATGACCAAGATTAATTTTAAAGAGTGAAGCATTATTAAAAACTTCACTCTTTTTTTCTTTAAACTCAAGTATTTACTTATATAAATTGCCATGATATAATATCTTTATAATTTAAAAGCGAGGTAATTTTTATGGAAACAAAATTAATTGCAAAAAATCCAACAGCATATCATAATTATAATATAACTGATAAAATTGAAGCTGGAATTGTATTATCAGGTACAGAAATAAAATCTATTAGAAATGGTAAAGCAAATTTAAAAGATACATATGCAATAATTAGAAATGGAGAAATATTTGTTATAGGTATGCATATAAGCCCCTATGAACACGGAAACATATTTAATAAAGATCCTTTACGTGATAAAAAACTTTTGCTAAATAGGCAAGAAATAAATAAATTAATTGGACTTACAAAACAAAAAAGGCTATTCCCTAGTTCCAATAAGTTTATATTTTAAAGGAAATTTAGTTAAATTAGAACTTGAATTGGTAAAGGTAAAAAATTATATGATAAAAGACAAGATATTGCTAAAAAAAGATGCAGAAAGGCAAATTGCAAGAAATCTTAGTATAAAAAACTTCCATCAAAATGATGGAAGTTTTTTTTAATACCTTATACTTCTATAAATTATTTTTAAATTCATTTTAAAAAAGTGAATCACTTAAAGGATAACATCTATGTAATCCATATAAATTTAAACTTTTAGATTTATTTATTTTATTGTCTGTTAAATTAATTATATATCCTTGATTTTCTAAAGCACTTAATTGTTCTTCATTATATACACCACAAGGGTATGTAAATACTTTTAAAATTTGGCTTCCAAGGTTTTCTTCAATTGCCTTATAAGAATCATTTACATTTTGAACTGTTTCCTCTACACTTAATTTAGAAAAGTCATTGTGTTGTAAACTATGAGAAGCTATTAATCCCAAGCCACTTTGCTGCATGTCTTTGGCCTCTTCCCATGTCATATAATCATCTGTTCCCATATAATCAGTTATAACAAACATTGTAAAAGGAATATTTAAATCTTTTTATTATAGGATATGCATTTTCATATACATCTTTATATCCGTCATCAAATGTTAAAACACAAGATTTTTTATATATTTTTTATTTCCTTCTTTATATTGAACTAAATCATTATAACTAATAAAATGATATCCTTCTTTTATTAATCCTTCTATTTGACTTTTTAAAAGTATCTGTTGTTGTTTGCATATAATCATATTCTATTTGACTTTTTATCTTTTACAATATGATGATATAAAAATATAGGTATTTTTAAATTTTGCTGACCAATTTCATATTGGTTGTTTATTGTTGCTTTTATCATATATTAAACATCCTGCTAATGCTATTACTATAATTGCTAATATTGTTATTACTATTTTTAAAATTGTTTTTTTTTTTTTCATTTTTTCTCCTTTTTCATTTGTGTATAGAATATCATATGTTTAATTATTTTTCAATAATTTTTTGATCTGGTTGTTTAAAACTTAAATACCAACTTATTCCATTTTGATTTCTTTCAATTTCTTGTTTTCTTTTTTAATAAATCGTTAAAAGTTTTAGGCATTGGTACTATTACAGGTTGATTAGGCATCCAATTTGCCCTGTTGATGCATTATTCGCATCTGCTACTTGTAGTGCTTTTTTACTATTCTTATTATTTCAGGTATGAATACCTACATTCATTGGATATACTAATATTACACGTATTATTCCTTTATTATCAATAATGAAGACATTTCTAACTGTTTCTGTATTACTAATATCGCTTGATATCATTCCATATTTTCTGGCAATTTCTCCGTTTCTATCTGCTATTATAGGAAACGAAATTGTATACCTGTTCTCATAAATATTATAACCCATGCTAAATGAGAACTGTTACTATCTACACTTAGCCCTAATAGTTCTGTATTCATTTGTTGAAAATATGTATGTGCATTTGTAAATGCAATCATTTCTGTTGTGCATACTGGGGTAAAATACACATCTTTGGGCGTATTTTTAAATCATT
>VOFC01004701.1_pt1 | contig 43003 bp, 83 predicted proteins | sample 5384161 | NCBI WGS metagenome assembly VOFC01 (sample SAMN12384722, study PRJNA508395) | human gut metagenome | isolation source: healthy gut B | host: Homo sapiens
GGCATACAGGACACCAGTTGATGATTCTGGATACCTTTGTAGATATAGCCTTTTTCATATAATTTGATAAATACTTCCTGTACTGCTTTGGAACATCCCTCATCCATTGTGAAACGTTCTCTCTCCCAGTCTGCGGAAGCACCCAGTTTCTTTAACTGATTGATGATCTTTCCGCCGTACTCCTCTTTCCATGCCCACGCATGTTTTAAGAATTCCTCACGGCCGATATCGTGTTTGTCGATACCTTCTTTTTTCAGCTTGTCTATAACCTTAACCTCTGTTGCTATTGCGGCATGATCAGTTCCCGGCTGCCATAATGCTGAGTATCCCTGCATTCTCTTAAATCTGATGAGAATGTCCTGCATGGTCTCATCTAAGGCATGTCCCATATGAAGCTGGCCGGTTACGTTCGGCGGCGGCATTACGATTGTAAATGGTTTCTTATCATGGATTTACTTTTGCGTGGAAGTATCCGTTGTCCATCCATTTCTGATAAAGACGTTCCTCAATTCCTTTTGGATCATAGGTCTTTGCAAGTTCTTTGCTCATGATTTTCCTCCTAAAAAAATAACGCCCTCCACACAAACTGTGTGAAGGGCGAAATTAACGCGGTACCACCTTCATTATGTGCATCTGCCCGGCATGGCTCTTCTGAAAAATATCCATACCCGGTCTCTTTCACATATCTCTTTCCCATAACGCTGGAATTGCGTGAAAACCTACTGCAGTAAACCTCCGGTTCTATATCTGCACATGCTGTCCGGTCAATGCTTAGCTGCTCATTCAGTTCCCCGGCTCCAAAGCTACCTTCAGCGAATGCGAATCTCGAAATGTCTTCCACCACAGGCTTCCCCGGACATTTCTCTCTGGGAGGACATACGCTTACTCCTCTTCTTCAATGCCTTTAGCTGCGGCTGTCACACTTTCTGATGTATCATCTGAAAAAAAGCCGCTCCTTTTATGGCTATAACTATAATTGTAATTTTTCCACTTGTCAAGCATATTTCGAAACTTTACAATTACAAAATTTATACCAAAGCCTCATGGAAATATCAAAGAATGCCTTAGAGCATGTTTGAAAAAGGCTCAGGCTGCACTTTATTCCACACTCTTCAACGATTCTACCATATTAATGGTTTTCAGCTTAAAGTGCATAACTGCATTTACCACAGCTGAAAATACACTGGTCAGAATTCCGCCATATACAAAGCTCATTGGCTTTATATTTCTTCCGAACATAACAGCATCCACCTCCACGGTAGTGATCACATATCTGTGAAGCAGGATTCCAAACACAGCTCAAATACAATTCCAAGAGCTGTAAGGATCACATTTTCCCGTAACACATACTGCGAAACCTCTCCATCATAGAAGCCAAGGACCTTCAAGGTTGCAAGCTCTCTTTGCCGTTCTGTAATATTAATATTATTCAGATTGTACAACACTACAAAAGCAAGCATTCCGGCTGAAACGATCAATACCAGTATTACCACATCCAAAGTACTCAGCATGCGATCAACCTGCGCCGAAAGACTGCTTGTATAGCTAATGCTAAGAGCAGCCGGACAGGTAAGAATCTCTGTTCCCACTTTTTCCAGCGAATCCTTATCCTCTGCCTTCACAGTAAATACAATATTCTCATAATCCGTTTTTTCCTTAAAGGTCTGTTCATAAACAAGTGGGGTCATATAAAGATAATGGCTCATATAGTTTTCTGTAACTACTGCCACCTTTACTGTATATTTTTTCCCTGCCTTTTCCAATGTGATCGTATCTCCCACCTTCAGATTCAACAGGTTCGCTGTTTTTCTCTGAAATAGCAGCCCCCTCATCTGTAGCTCATACTTTTCTCCGGTAATACGATTCTGCAGGGTTACATCCTTTGCAAACTCGTCCAGACTTTCTGGCACAAACAGATAAATGCTGATATTAGAATTTCCCTTAGGCGCACTGATTTTTGTCATCTGTACCCGGTTGCAATTGCAATCTCATTATTTTTTTTACAAAATTCAAGCTCCTCTTTTTCCTTTTCTGTGGAATCCTCATCCTCTATAATCATTCCTGTCATAAGTGCTGGAGATCCCGGTACTGAATCGTGGCAATGTCACTGATAGAATCCTGAATTCCAAATCCCACCAGCATCAGCCCCATGCTTCCGGCAATTCCAAATACCGTCATAATCAGACGTTTCTTATAACGGAAAAGATTTCGAATAGTAGATTTCCAGGAAAAGCTTAGATGCTTCCATATAAATGTAATTCGCTCCAGAAGCACCCTTTTTCCTTCCTTTGGTGCAGGAGGACGCATTAGGGATGCGGGAGTTTCCTGAAGCTCCTTTGTGCATGCAAAAAGGGTAGCCCCAACAGTACATACAATAGAAGCCCCAGAAGCAATCAGCGCAAAGCCCAGCTGATAATCAATGGAAATCGTATTTGAAACATTGTGATACATGATTCCATATGCAGTTATGATGACATATGGAATAATCTTCTCTCAAGCAGCATTCCCATAATACTTCCGCCCACTGTTGCCAGCAGTGCATAGCAAATGTATTTGGCTGCAATAGCCAGCTTCCTGTAGCCAAGAGCTTTTAAAGTACCAATTTGAGTTCGCTGTTCCTCTACCATTCGGGTCATAGTGGTAAGACTGATCAGAGCTGCTACCAGAAAGAAGATCACCGGGGAAAACCTGACCAATACTTTTCAGACGATCTGCATTATCTCCGTAATCTGAATATTCGGAAGATCCTCACGGTCTGTAACCATCCATTCCGGCTCTTTAAGCTCATCCAGCTCTTTCCCTTGCATCCGCCAGCTTTCTGTTCGTTTTCTGCAATCTCATCTTCCGCATCTTTTTTTGGAGGTTTCGTACTCTTTCCTGCCGTCTTTAAGCTCCTTTTTCTCCTTTTTTCAGATCCTCTGCCGCATCCTGAAGCTTCTTCTCATTCTCAGCAATTTCATTTTTCACCATCTGTCAGCTTTTTCATTCTCAGTGATTTCTTTCTCTCCGGACACCAGCTTTGCTTCATTTTCTGCAATTTGCTGCTGGCCGGATTTATATTGTGCAAGACCGGAAGCATATTGCTGCTCATTTGCATTTAGTTCTGACACACTGGCATCCAGCTTCGCCTGACCTTCTGCAATGGTCTTTGTATTTTCATCAATTTCCTGCCGGGCACTGTTTAACTGAGCCTTTGCAGCTTCCAGCTTCGCCTGACCATCAAAAAAGCTCTTTCTCTCTGCCTCTGTCTCTGTCTTTGATGCTGCCAATGTGTGCTTTCCCTGCTGCTTCAGCTCCTCCCAGCCTGCTGCCAGCTGTGCCTGACCTTCTGCAGAAGCTGACTTAATCCTTCATTTAGCTCAGTTTCCTTCTGTGAAATCTGAGAAAATCCTTCTTCTACAGCTGCAAGACCACTTTCCAGCTCACTTCTTGATGCTATAAGCTGCTGCCTGCTCGCCCAGGGACGCTCAATCTTTTCATCGATCTGACTTTGTGCAGCAGCTACCTGACCCCCAGACACCTGTGCTGCCAGGCTGTCCTTTCTTCCCTTGCGAAATCGCCCTCGTTTTCAAGAGCAGCATTATACTGTTCTGTGCTGCTGACAGCTGACTTTGCAGCTGAGCCAGCTGGTCTTTTGCTCCTTCAAGAGCATTTAATCCCTCCTGAAGCTTATTCTCCCCTTCTGATACCTGTAAAAGCCCGGCCTCAAGCTGCTGCTTCTGCTCATTTAACTGAGCCTTGGTGCTATCGAGCTGCTCCTGTCCGGCTGTAAGCTCCGCTTTTGACTGATCAAGCTGAGTTTGTTTCTCATTTAGAGTCTGCTTTTGCTTGTGCCAGCTGAGCTTCGCCATCTGCAATCTGCTTCTTCGCTTCTTCTAATTTGGCCGCATTTTCCTCCAGCGTCTTCTGATTTGCCTCTGCTTCAGCAAAACCGCTCTCTACCTCAGCCTTTGCCTTAGTAAGCTTATCTTGTCCCTCCAGAAGTTCTGCCTTTGCTGCATTCACCTGATTCCAGCCCGCATCCAGCTGATTTCTGGCGCTATCAAGCTGACTTTTACTGGAAGTAAGCTGGTTTCTGGCATCTGCAAGCTGATTTTTTCCGTCTGTCAGCTGGCTTTTGGCATCTGCAAGCTGACTTTTTCCATCTGCGATTTCTTTCTTCGCATCCTCCAGCTGCTTTTTGCCCTCTTCATATTCCTTTTTACCATCCGCCAGCTCCTTCTCCCCCTGCTCCAGCTGTTCTCTGGCATCTGCAAGCTTCTCATCTGCTTTTTTTTTTCCATCATCCAGCTTCTTCTGGGCATCATCGATTTCTTTCTGGGCATCTGCTTTCACTGAAGCCAGACGGATGGCACAGCGGTCATCTGCAATATTCTCCACCTTATCCTTAATTCTTGCAATCAGGTTCTCGTAGCCGTCTGTATAGCTGGTAAAGCGCCTTTGCCCCATGGGCAAGCACGTAGATCTGCGTGTAAATCTCCCGGTCAAAATTGTCCGGAAGTACATAACCAAATCCATTAACCTCACCTGTTCCAATAGTCGTATTTCCTCTGTTAAAGGAAATATAAAGAGGACTTCTTCCTGTTCCCACTACCGTATATTCTGTATTTATAAGAAGAGAACTGTCTTTCCCCTCGCGCAGAGTCATTTTATCGCCAATCTGATATCCATTGGCAGACGCAAAGGTTCCGTCCAGAAAGAGCTCCCCTTCTTTTTTCGGAAGGCGTCCTTCCTGGACATCAAGCCTGTTCACGGTCTCATTTACAGACTCAATATGAAGCACCTTCTGCGTCTGACCTTCCCCGCACATTACATCTGTGGACCAGGCTCCTCGGCTGCTTCTATGCCATCTATATTCTTAAGTGTTTCCACATCATCTTCCGTAAGCCCCATAGTTCCTACAACCTTAATGTCCATCAGACAGCTCTCGTCATAATAGGCATCACCGGAATAGCGCATATCCGGAGAGGAGGCCTGAATACCTGAAAAAAGAAGGCAACTCCAAGGGCTACGATCAGAAGGATGGAAATGAATCTTGACTTACTTCTTTCGGATTTCCATCCAGAATTCTTTTCTAAGTGCTTTCATCCTGTCACCTACCACTCAATTTCTTCTACGGAAGTAGGATGGTCATTCAGTGTCATCTGTGCTACCTTGCCATTCTTAATTCGGATTACACGGTCTGCCATAGGAGTTAACGCAGAGTTATGGGTAATAACTACCACGGTCATCCCTTTCTGACGGCACATATCCTGCAAAAAGTCCCAGAATCGCCTTTACCGGTCTGATAATCAAGCGCACCTGTTGGCTCATCGCAAAGAAGCATCTTTGGATTCTTGGCAAGAGCTCTTGCTATGGAAACTCGCTGCTGTTCGCCTCCTGAGAGCTGTGCGGGAAAATTCCCCAGCCTGTCCTTTAGTCCAACTTCTTCCAGAACAGTTCTTCGGATCCATAGGGTTCTTACATATCTGCCCTGCCAGTTCCCATTCTCAAGAGCTGTCAGGTTCGGCACCAGATTATAAAACTGGAAGACAAAGCCAATATCATCTCTTCGGTAGCTGGTCAGCTGGCGATTATTATACTTTGCAATGTTTTTTTCCCATCTACCCAGACCTTGCCACTGGTGGCAGTATCCATTCCTCAAGAATATTCAGAACGGTTGTCTTGCCGGCACCACTTGGACCTACGATCACGGCAAACTCGCCCTTGAAATGTTAAAGCTGATCTCATCTACCGCTATGATTTTTACTTCCTTTGTTCCATATATTTTAGATACTTTTTCAAGCTGAATATAATTTTCGTTGGTATCCTGCAATTTATCACGCTCCTGTTTCCGATTTTTCTGATGTTTTGAATAAACATCTTATTATATTTAGTATAGCATTGCCCTATTTTTTGTTCAATCTAAAAAAAATGTGAAATTTCTCTATTGACTATGCGCAATCTCCTCGTATACGAAAGGAAGAGCGGTTTCCCGCTCTTCCTTTCATTCTCTATGCGTACCTCTTATTACCTGAATTCCTCGACTGTCTATCATTTCACAGATCCTTGTCATTCTCGAACATTCCTTTTTATCATCCATAAGACGGCACACACCTACGTGTACAGTTTTAACCTCTTCACTTACAAGCCGGTCCAGCTTTTCCAGGATTCCTTTATCCTCTTCCGGTTCTGAAGGATTATCACCCTTGCAGCCGTTGCAGGTAAGCATGGCTGCAAGTATGGTATCCTCAGCATACTTTTGCAAAGAAATCCTTTCTCTGCCAAAAAGGAGGACAGACATCCCACCCTGGCACAGACATCGTTGGAATGAAGACAGGTAAGTATTCTATTTTTTCCATTTTTTCACCAAAGCATCGTCACAAAAATAAAATATGCATTTTTCCTAGGCTGTCGTAAGCCACTTCTGCGTCTACCTTGTAGATTTTCTTAATCATTTCAGGAGTAAGCACTTCTGCTGGTGTGCCGCAGGCTTCCAGGACCCCATCCTTCAGAATATAAATCCGGTCGCAGTATGCAGCTGCAATGTTCAGATCATGAATTGCAGAGATCACGGTAACATCCAGATTCTTTACCAGCTTCATCAGCATAATCTGGTGAGTAATATCCAAATGATTGGTGGGCTCATCCAGAATCAGTGCAGGGGTCTGCTGTGCAAGGGCACGGGCGAGAATGACTCTCTGCTGTTCGCCTCCAGACAATGTAGAAAAGCTTCTGTCCGCAAACTGCTCCATCTGAACCCTTTGCAAAGCTTCCTCTACAATCTGATAATCCTTTGCATTATCTCGTTCCAGTGCCTTTTTGTGGGGAGCGCGTCCCATGAGAACAACCTCCCGCACGCTAAAAATCAAAATTATAATAGTTGTGCTGGGCTACCACTGCCATTTTCTTTGCAGAGCTTTTTGCATTCATGGAATAAAGCTCATCCCCGTCCAGATAAACAGCCCCTGAATCAGCCTTCAGTACACGGTATATACACTTCAAAAAGAGTGGATTTTCCACTTCCGTTTGGTCCAATGATCCCAACCAGTTCTTTATTTCCACTATCAACAGAAATCCCCTTCAAAATCTGCCTGGTATGAAAACCAACCCGAATATCTTCTGTTGTTATTCTCATTTTCTTCCTCCAAAGCCATAGGATTTTTTCACCAGCAGATAAATAAAGCAAGGCGCACCGATAATGGAAACCAAAACTCCAAGAGGCATTTCAGAATTTTTTCAGGATCACGCGGCATGCCACATCGCACCAGATCAGAAAGGCGGCACCAAGAAGTGCCCCAGTGGAAGTGGAAGGAGGCGACTGTGATCTGTTCCGAAAAGGATCCGCACAACATGAGGGATCACAAGTCCAATAAAACCGATAACTCCGGCACAGTATACCGCAAATCCGATCATTACAGAAGCTACCACCAGATATACTGTTCTTAATCTGTGCAGGTCTGTTCCAAGAGTAATAGATACCTCATCCCCAGAAGCATCAGGTTCAGGCTTCGATATTGTGTAAGAAAAAGCAGAACGCACACCAGAGTAACCGGCAGCATCACACCCACTCTTGCCCAGCTTGCCCCCCGCAAGGCTTCCCATGTTCCACTTCATAACCTCTGTAGCAGCGTTTTTATCATTTGTTATGTAAATTACAAAATTTGAAAAAGCAGAACATACCGCACTAATAGCCATTCCGGCAAGAATCAGCTTGGCAGAGGTTGCCTTTCCACCCATGTTTGCAATAGCGATAACTGCAAATGATGTAAGCATAGCTCCGATAAATGCACAGATTCCCACAGAATTTCCGCCAAGAAAGCTTCCTATGCCAAGCATGATTGCAAGGGTTGCCCCAAGAGAGGCACCGGAAGAAATTCCAAGCACATAGGGATCTGCAAGAGGATTCTGCACGATTGCCTGCATCACCACTCCGCACACGGAAAGTGCCATTCCGATTGCCAGTGCAAGCAGCACCCTTGGAAGACGGATCAGCCACACCACATCATGTATTGCCCCTTCTCCATAAGCGGCCAGACTTTTGATGTGAAAAAGCTTATATAAAAATCACACTGTATACATCCTTCAAAGACAGGTCTGCATTTCCAAAGGTAACTGCTGCAAGCACGGAAAAACACCAGAAACAGTATCAGAAAAATAAGCACTGCCGCATACATAGATGTGCGGACAACCTTTTTTTTTTCACTGTTGTTTCCTCACTTAGTCAATTGCTGCGTCTGGATATAAGCCCCTTTGCAAAGGTTTCGATTCCATCCTGGGTACGGGTTGCACTTGCATACATCTCGCTGAGCATGATTGGGTAAACACGACCGTTCTTTACCGCATCAAGGCTCTGAAGAGCTTCATCCTCCTGGATAACTGCCAGCTGGCTGTCCATAACACTCTGTGGATCATCTCCTGCATATGGCATGTAAACCACAAAGATCACGTCAGGGTTGGCTGCGATGATATCCTCTTTTCCAACGGTGGAAGCATCCGGGTTTGCAAGAGTTGCGCCTAACTGTGTTACCATATCTCCCGCCAAGGCTGCTTGCGCCGTAGTTTGTAATGTTCTCTCCTAATGGCTCAAGAACCATAACGGTTGGTTTCTCTTCAGCGTCCTTTGTTGCCTCAAGAGTGTTGTTGATTACATCTTTAATGTTGTCTACGATTGCTTCTGCTTTGTCCTGAACATCGAAGATTTTACCAAGGTTCAGAATATCTGTATACTCGTTCTCAAGAGTTCTAGCTCCGCCAGGGCGTGTATTGAGTTGTAATAAGTGTTGCAGCCTTTGTCGATCCAGTCTGTTACATTTCCAAGGTTCTTGTCTGAAAACAGGGAGCTCCAGGATAAGATCATGTCTGGCTCCAACATCGTTACAGTCTCAAGGGATGGGGTAAATTCATCAAGATAATTTGTTTTTGAAAATGCATCTTTAAGATCGTCCGGAACTTCGTTATCAAGACCTGCTGTTGCTACAAGGCGATCCTCAAGTCCAAGGGAGAGCATAGTCTCAATGCTTCCCTGATATACAGCAAGAACTTTCTCCGGTGCCTTTTCATAGGTTGTTTCGATTTCATTTCCATCATAATCATAGGTTGTGATGGTCAGCGGATACTCGGTTTTGGTACCTTCCTCTGCTGCACCCTCTGCTTCCTCTGCGCTCTCTTCGGCGTCAGCTGCCGGCTGGTTGTCTTCCTTGATTGTCTGGGCGTCTGCACGCTCTGCGGCATAAACAACCGGGCTTACAGATACAGACAAAGCTGCTGCCATTGCAAGTGCCATGATTCTTCTGGATAATTCTTTGTTTTTCATTTGTTTTTCCTCTCTTTTCGTTTGTTTTGTAACCGAAAAGATGGGGCTTCAAAAAAGCTGTCATTACGGCAGCTAAAGGGATACTTTTAACGGAAGCTCCTTCTTACTTTGCCAAGCAGGTTTCCTGACTTACAGGTTATAATGGTGTTCCCGCCTTCTCGCATATAGGTATGCAATGGCATTTTGAAGTACACCTTCCTGCTTACAGTGGCCGCAACCGTCCAGGCTCTTACCCTGGTTCCCTCTAGCAGCATTTCCAAAGCTTATAAAAAGTCTCCGGCATGCTGTTCACTTAACAAAATTCAATTACTTTGTAAGTTTAGCACACCTGTCTTTTAAATACAATAAAAAAAACGCTGCTGTCTTATAAAAACAGCAGCGTCTCAAATGGTCAGTAAATCAGTACAGATAATCTTTTATTTACATAGCCATACATCATAAGACCTGTGGAATATACATACCAGTACTGGGAGTTACTGGAGTCGATTACCACTACGGTGTCACCGGTATAAAGCTCTCCGATCTCATTGGATTCATCATAGCTCATGGCAGAGCGAAGTGCCAGATAACCCTTGGATACACTGACAGACTTGGTAGCAAATGTGCTTCCGCCTACCAGGTAGTCTTTGTTCACGAAACCGTTCATATCATATTTCGGAGAATATACATACCAGTACTTGGGATCACTTGTTTCCAGAAGCTGGACTACATCTCCGGTGTAAAAGCTCTCCAATCTCATTGAGGCATCATAAGCCTTCATATTGCGAAGTGCCAGGTAGCCCTTGGATACGCTGACCATTCTGGTCTCACCGAAATAGCTGGTTCCCCCATCCATATCTTCATTCGTATACAGATATTCCTGATTTACAAAGCCATAGCAGTTCAGCTTCGGTGAGTATACATACCAGTACGTAGAATCGCTGCTGTCGCAAACCCCACATTATCGCCGGAATACAGCTTGCCGATCTCGTTGGCAGAGTCATAGCATGCCGCATTGCGAAGTGCCAGATAGCCTTTCTCCACGCTTACAGTCCACATGGTATCGTAAGCCGATACAGAAGAAGAAATAGAATTGAGATAATCGTTATTCACATAACCGAAGGTATCATACTTCGGTGAGTATACATACCAGTAGCCGGTGGCACCTGTATAATCCATCACCTCTACCAGATCTCCATTGTAAAGCTCTCCAATCTCATTTTTGCTGTCAAAGGCTGTATCTGTACGAAGAGCCAGATAGCCCTTGGCTACATTTACCTGATAGGTATTACAGGAGGCCTCTGCTTTCTTTGGCATTCCGAAAATGGAAAATGTAATGGCTGCCGCGGTAAGAACGGGTAAATACAATTTCTTCATCTTTGTCATAGTAAAATCCCCCCTTTATATAATTCTGCACAACTACAATGACTACGTTTTCCTCTTTTCACCGTTGTAATTATCTGAATATTATTTATTCTTGCATCTTATATATAAAAAATTATAACGGATTCACTCTATTATGACAAGCATTTTTATCGACCGATGAAGTTTACTTATCTAATCTTTACAATGCAGTATAGATTTCGCAGCTCCGTTTTTTTCTTATTTTACACTATCCTGATTGGAGTCCTGTAAATCAGCTTTTTCCTCAGATATCGGAGAAACATCTCCTGCATCGAAAGGCTGGGGCGTGCCTGCAAAGCCATTATCCTTTCCCTGACCTTCGTTTCCGCCTCCCCACCGGAAAAGCTGCCCATTACACTAAGATCAATGTCTGAGCCATCAATCAGGTTGGAAGAATCCTGCTGCTGGCCTTCGTCTGTGGATGGAATAGTGCCTGCCAGCTGGCCGCTGACGCTTTTTGCCCGAAGCTGTACCACTTCTATTAGCATATTTGCGGCTTCCTCATATTCTTCATAGCTGTAAAAAGCAGTGGGGTCATTTCCTACCAGGTCATCGATCTGGCTGCGGATTCTCTCATAAGTTTTCTCAAACTCACCACCATTCACATATTTTTCCACAAGTTCATTCAGATACCCATGGTACTGTTCCAGATATTCCTCGTTTTCCAGAAGGGCATTGAAAAAATCAGTAATGGAAAATGGCGTATCAATGGCATCGTTGATCACCGAAGTTGCTCCCAAGGACTGACCTCCCATTTTGCCGCCCATGGACATACCGCCAAAGGAAAGGTTGTAGTCCCATGGCAAAATATTCAGCTTGCCATTATATTCATACAGGTAATAATTATGCGCCATAGTACCGGAAAGGCTGTCATCGTTCACCACGAAGGTGTGAACTGCCATATATTTCAGTATATTATCTACATCCATATAGGTTTCCAAATCTGTACCTTCACTGATATTTTTTTAAGGCTTCTACCACCCGCTTGTGGTCTTTTTTATCCGTATCTGTGATCTCACCATCCCAGATTGTAGAATAGCTGTCAAGATCATCATCTGTATAGTTCAGATCTGAGCCGCCATTTCCACCCATGATTCCCATTTTGATATCTGCTGCCTCTCCATTGGGAGCTTCTCCCATTTGCGGAATGTTATCTCTATCTGGCATCTCTCCCTTCTGTGGAAAATCCTCGCCATCTGGCATCTCTCCCTTCCGCGGAAAGTCCTCGCCATCCGGCATCTCACCCTTCTGCGGAAAGTCCTCGCCATCTGGCATCTCACCTTTCTGCGGAAAGTCCTCTCCATCTGGCATCTCACCCTTCTGCAAAAAAAATCCTCTCCATCTGGTTTTTCTTCCATCTGCCAGCCATCACCGTCTTTTCCATCCACACCGCCGCCAATGCCCATACTCTCCGGCTTATACAGATTTCCGTCCTCCGTTCCGTAGTTTCGCAGCATGAAACTATCCTCCACTGCTTCCAATGCCAGATAAACACCCCGGTAATCTCCATTTACGCTTATTTTTGCATAATTATATAAAGAAGCATCCACACCAAGATACTGGTACATGTCGTAAACAATTGCTTCTTTCATGTTAGTGGCATCTGCATAATTGTTGTTCAGGATCAGCTTATCCAGTCCATAGCATGTCTGCCCTTCTATATAGTGATCGAACTCCAGCTTAAAAGCTGTATCGGTCGGTATCCGGATCATTTACAATAGAGGAAAGGCTTGTGTTTCCTTTTGGCCGGATTCCAACAGAATAAAAGGTCTTGCCGTTTACCACCACATCACAGGAATAATATTCTTCGGAAATGGCATTTTCCAGCATATCATTCAGTCATCCTCATCCATAAGAATATCGATATCCATAATCTGATCTGTGCTAAACAGCTTGCTTTCATATTTCATTGTGACCGCATTGTTTCCATAGACTTCCTGAAGCTTATCAGAAAAAAAGAGAAGCCATAAGACACAGAATCACTGCCGCAGCCATGATTACAGATGCAATCCTTGTTATATATTTATTTGTAACCATGTGCTTTTCCCTCCTGTCAGGACATATATTCACCGTTATAGCTTACCAGAGTTGCATTTTCCACACCTGCTATTTCATTCAGACGGTTTACAAATGCAGTTTCCCCGTCTTTCATGCGGATCTCTGCTGTTAACTCGATTCCCTGCGCGTTTACTGTTTTTGATTTCACTGCATATTTTTTCACTGCTTCCTTCATAAGAGAAAGAGCTGTGTTTTCTGCATTTTCGTCCTGACAGTTCAGAATCAGAAGATATGGATTGTCATGTATTTTTTTGTTGGCAAAAAGAATAAGAATCACACCGATAATAGCAGAACCGATCACTGCCAGCGGCAGCATTCCCCACCGATCACAATTCCGGCTGCCACTGTCCAGAACAGATAGACGATTTCCATCGGCTCTTTAATTGCCGCACGGAAACGCACGATGGAAAGTGCACCTACCATACCAAGAGACAGCGCCACATTTGACGTTACCGCCAGAATTACCAGGGTTGTCACCATAGTCATCCCCACAAAGGGTCATAGCGAATCCAGTGGAATACATCACACTGTTAAACGTCTTCTTATAAACTACAAAAATAAACATTCCGATCACCAGCACCGCCACCATAGCAATCAGGGTGTCCGCTGCTGAAAATTCTGTTATACTTTCCAGAAAACTGGATTTAAAAATATCATTAAATGTCACTTTACAATTCCTCCTGTATTATCCATAGTTCCTGCACGCCCCATATTTGGAAAAAGACTGCTGCCGCACTCCGTCCATCTGGATCAGATCCTGTATCACCCTGGGCAAAAATGCATCATATTTTACTTCCATGATCATTTCTCCCGGACACTGCACGGCTTCCACATCATACACCTTCTCTTCCAGAAACTTCTGGTGATACATGGTGGTCCGTACATTCCAGTCAAAGGTGATCCGCACATTTCCGGCTGCATAAATATACGGTTCTCTTGTATAGGAAACAAGTACCCTTGGTCTTAACTGCTGGTACTTCATTTTTCCCGTAAAGCTCCTGAACTAAAGACGAAGGATGATTTCTCATCCATTCAGATTTCCTGCAAGAAGCATCCTGCACTCAGCCTCTTTCAGTCCTGCACTTACCTTCATGCAAAGATTGTTATCTTTTATTTTCTTTTCCAGAATAATATGCGTGAAATTATCATTATAGTAGCGAATTCGAAACTTTTTCCCTTTTCGCCACGCCGTTTACTTTTTCCCCGAAGTGCCTTATCCTGCACATTGTCAAAATAAATGCTGCGAATCTGATAGGTCCCATCCGCCTCTGTGCGGATCTGTTTTCATCACCTGACGAAAACGGCTTCGAAGCTGCAGATACTGCCAGTAAGTAATGTTATATTTCAGCTCATGGCGATAATGGCCTGCCGGCCTTATCACGCCTGGTTTTATTTCCTTTGCATCCATCCGTTTTACCTCCCCTCCCGGAACCGCCGACCCAAAATTCCAGACCGTCCCGATCGTCTTTTGAGATTATAGAAGCCCAACCTGAAATGAACCTGAAAAACTCTGTGACCATTCTGCGAAACTTGCATCAGCACTTTCCAACTCCCCCGCCAACGAAAAGCGCCTCTTTCAAAGCATACAAAAAGGCCTCATGCTCTCAAAACAGAAAACACAAGGCCTCTTTCTCAATTTTTCAAATAAGCTTTATCTGTCAAAATATTTCTCATAGAACTCTGCTGCAGGACATGGCTTAGAATAGTAATATCCCTGCAGAAGCTCCGGCTGATAGCTCTGTACCACGGCCAGAATCTCCGCATTCTCCACGCCTTCCACGCAAACCTGGATCTTGGTCTGCTTGCTTAAGTTCATAATATATTCAGAATTGCCTGATCCATCTCCTGAATGGAACGTACAAAAGTATGGTCGATCTTGATCAGCTGGGGCTTCAGCTTGCGAAGCAGTGCAATGGAGGAATACTCCGTGCCAAAATCATCCAGCGCCATCTTAATTCCCAGGTTCTTGAAATATTCAAAATCATCCTGCAGCCTGTTTGGATCTGAGACCTTGCAGCTTTCTGTAAGCTCCAGGATCAGAGACTGAGCTGGTGTCTGGGATTCCTCAGAATCCTGGTGACCATCTCACGAAATCCCGGCTGCAGCATCTGAATATAGGAAACATTCACGGAAATTACGAAATCCGGATTCTCCTTCCGCCACAGAGCCGCCTGGGCAAGGGCTGCATTCAAAAGCCACTCTCCCACCTCGCGGATGGTTCCGTCCTCTTCCAGAATGGGAATAAACTCCATGGGGAAACCATACTTCCATCCGGCAGATAAAAACGCATCAATGTCTCCGCGCCGTAAACCTGCTGTTTCTCTCCTCTGATCAACGGCTGGTAAACCAGGGAAAATCCACGGAATTCATTGGCAATTGCCTCCCTTAACACCTCCTGAAGCTGGAACTGCTCCACAGTTCTCCTGTGCATTTTGCCAGAAAACTGGGCAATGCAGCCTCTGCCGTCCTTCTTCGCCTGTTCCAGGGCATATTCCACATTGGCATGCAAAGTCTCGAAGTCCTCTGCATCCTGGGGAAAAAAATGCCACTCCGCAGGAAATAGTCAGCTGGATCTCCAGCTTCATCTCCCCTGGAACTTCCTCTCCGAACCGTTTCACCTGCTGATAGATCCATTCTATTTTTGTCCTGATCAGATCTGTGGTAATGCAGTAGAACTTGCCTCCCTGACCACGGTAAAGGTAACACCCACCAGTTCATGGCACTTCTGTCCCAGAAGCTGAAGAACCTCATCTCCCACCATATATCCAAGAAGATCGTTGATTCTCTGCAGTCTGTCCACGTCAAATAAGAGAATGGCACCCTCCATTCCCTGATTGATAAACACAGGCAGCTGCTTCTTCAGCTCATGAAATGTGTACAGGCCTGTTGGCTGATCAAACTTGGCATTCACTCCAAGATTCATCATAGTTCCCACAAAAAGCCCCAGGCTTCCATCCTCATGGCGCTCCACAACTCCCTGGCACTTCACCACACATATTTGCCGTATTTATTCAGCGCACGGTATTCACAATTGTGGCGGTTGCTTTTTCCCGCGAAAATCCTTCCAATATCTTCCAGAAAGATATGCTGATCCTGGGGATGGATATGCTTCACCCACTCGTTCGCCGTGTCTGCAATATATTCTCCCGGCAGATTAAAATAATCCACGCTTGATTTGGACCATCTGGAAAAAATCCTGTTCCAGGTCTGCCATATAAATATACAGATTATCTGAAGTCTGAGACAGCATTTCAAATAAGTGGCTGTCCAGATTAGATATGTCTATCAAAAAAACCACGCCTTCCCTCTTTCACGTTCCTTTTTGAAATTATATTTTACCATACTCTTTTGACAATTTTGCTGAAAAATATTAAGGAAATATAAAGGAATCAATACATAATCGTGTTACGATACTTTTTATATGCAAAAAAACAAGCACCATATTCCCTCATTCTGGAAAATATGATGCCTGTTCTTTTACATTATAGTTTTATATCCTGGAAAAATGTTTCCTGGCTATGGATGACCAGTCTTATTTTTTACTGCCTCAAATGCTGCGTCCAAAGCTGCAATCAGGTCTTCTGCTTTCTCAATACCGATGGAAAGACGAATTGTGTTTGGCTTGATACCCTGGTCAAGAAGCTCTTCCTCTGTGCACTGGCTGTGTGTAGTTGTTGCAGGATGGATCACCAGAGATTTTACATCTGCCACATTTGCAAGCAGGGAAAAGATTGCAAGGTTATCAATAAATTTCTGTGCAGTCTTGGCGTCTCCCTTGATCTCGAATGTGAAGATAGAACCGCCGCCGTTTGAAGGTATTTCTTGTACAGATAATGACTTGGCTCACTTTCCAGAGACGGATGATGTACAGCCTCAACCTGCGGATGCTTGGACAGGTAATCTACAATTTTCAGTGCATTGCTTACGTGACGCTCTACTCTTAAGGACAGGGTTTCCAGTCCCTGTAAAGAACATAAATGCATGGAATGGAGAAAGTGTTGCACCGGTATCACGAAGGATGATGGCACGGATATAGGTTACAAATGCTGCCGGAGCAGTTGCTCTGCGAAGGAAATTCCGTGATAGCTTGGGTTTGGCTCAGAAATCCATGGGAATTTGCCGGATGCTTTCCAGTCAAAGTTTCCGCTATCTACGATTACACCGCCGATTGCTGTACCATGTCCGCCGATAAATTTAGTTGCGGAATGAACCACAATGTCAGCGCCATACTCAATCGGGCGAACCAGATAAGGAGTTGCAAATGTAGAATCCACTACAAGCGGAATGTTATGTTTATGTGCAACCTTTGCAACTTCTTCGATATCAATCAGGTTGGAGTTCGGGTTTCCAAGTGTTTCAATAAAGATTGCTTTTGTGTTTTCCTGGATTGCAGCTTCGAAGGAACCTTCTACTTCCGGATCTACAAATGTTGCGGTAACGCCGTTTGTCTGTGGAAGGGTATGTGCCAGAAGGTTGTATGTTCCGCCGTAGATGGTCTTGGAAGCTACGATGTGTTCACCTGTTTTTGCCAGTGCCTGGAATGTATAGGCGATTGCGGCTGCACCGGAAGCAACTGCCAATGCTGCAACGCCGCCTTCAAGAGTTGCGATTCTCTTCTCGAAAACATTTTCAGTTGGATTTGTAAGTCTTCCGTAAATGTTTCCTGCATCACTTAAAGTCCGAAACGGTCTGCTGCATGCTGTGAGTTGTGGAATACATAAGATGTGGATGCGTAAATCGGAACAGCTCTTGCGTCTGTTACCGGGTCTGCCTGCTCCTGTCCGATGTGTAACTGTTTTGTTTCAAATCCCCAGTTTTTGGAATCTTTAATATCTGCCATTTTCTTTTCCTCCGTATCTTTTCTTTTTTTAGCAAATCTTGCCAGTGAATTTTTTATTTAATGTTGTTTTTGTTATTGATTTTACTTTTTCTTTGTTGCTGCTTTGTTTTTGTTGATGAATGCATAGTAACATACTGGGGATTGTCTGTCCAATATGTAAAAAAAAATATCTAGTTATAGTTTTCGTCTATAACCAGATATTTTGGAATTGTTTTTTTCTGTTCTGCTCAAAGAGTGTCGCCCCCAAGTCTTCTGCCAATGCTATGTTACGATTTGCGGAGGATTTTGTCTGGATTCGGAGCGTATTTATTTACTTAAGGACTTTATATTTTTAACGCTTTCAAGAAAAGCACTGTGGATAGTATCATCCTCATCCAGCTCCGGGTGGAAAGCCAGACCATACTGCTCTTTGTATTTTACTGCCACAATATTTCCTTCTACCTCTGCCAGCACTTCTGCACCTTCTTCGCATTTTTCAATGTAAGGAGCACGGATAAAGGTCATGGGAACTTCTCCCATTCCTTTCATCTCCTGGATTGTGTGGAAACTGCCAAGCTGTCTGCCGTAGGCATTTTTTTTACTGTTACTGGCATGGTTCCGAAATACACATGCTCATCATTGGAAAGATGGTCTGCCAGAAGGATCAGTCCTGCGCAGGTGGCAAGCACCGGCATTCCGACTTCTATTTTTTTTCCTTCATAGGCTGGAACATGTCCAGTTCACGAAGAAGCTTTCCCTGTACTGTGCTTTCCCTCCCGGCAGCACCAGTCCGTCAAAGCCGCCATCCAGGTCTTCTCTTTTTCGCAGCTCTATACACTGTGCGCCTAATTTTTCCAGCTTGGCTTTTGTGCTCTGCGAAGGCTCCCTGTACAGCAAGGATTCCGATTTTCATCTTATTTGCCCCTCTCTGCCATCAGAAGCTGGATTTCCTGCTCGTTGATTCCAACCATAGCCTCACCAAGGTCTTCGGAAAGCTCTGCAAGCATTTTGGAATCCTGATAGTTGGTGACTGCTTTTCACGATTGCAGCTGCACGTTTTTTTCGGATCACCGGATTTGAAAAATACCGGAACCGACAAACACGCCCTCTGCTCCAAGCTGCATCATCAGAGCTGCATCTGCAGGAGTTGCCACACCTCCTGCTGCGAAGTTTACAACTGGAAGTCTGCCGTTTTTTTATGTACATATTCAATTAAATCATATGGTACTCTTAAGTTCTTTGCTTCCTCAAAAAGCTCGTCCTCACGCATGGAAACTACCTTGGCAATCTCGCTGTTCATCATGCGCATATGTCTTACCGCCTGTACCACATCTCCCGGTTCCCGGCTCGCCTTTGGTACGAATCATGGAAGCACCCTCTGCGATTCTGCGAAGTGCCTCCCCAAGGTCTTTGGCTCCACATACGAACGGAACTTTGAACTGGCGCTTGTCAATATGGTAAACATCATCAGCCGGAGAAAGAACCTCGCTCTCATCAATATAGTCGATCTCGATTGCTTCCAAAATCTGTGCTTCCACAAAATGTCCGATTCTGCATTTTGCCATAACAGGAATGGAAACTGCTTCCTGGATTCCTTTGATCATTTTCGGGTCGCTCATTCTGGAAACGCCGCCTGCCGCGCGGATGTCTGCCGGAATGCGCTCCAGTGCCATAACAGCACATGCACCGGCTTCCTCGGCAATCTTTGCCTGCTCCGGTGTAGTAACATCCATGATTACGCCGCCTTTTAACATCTGTGCAAGCTGTTTGTTTAATGCGTATCTTTCCTGGCTCATTTTGATTTCCTCCTGTATGCAAATTTGTTTGCTTGAAAGCATACAGGAGTACTGTACTTTATAAATATCCAATTTACAGATAATTTTAAAGGGACAGTTTGGTAAATGGGTGAGGATTTTTAAATACTTACCTGAAAAAGAATAGACTTCCCATCCTTACTGTGCACTTTTATTTTCCCTCCATAGGCTTCTGCAACTGCCTGTGCAATGGAAAGTCCGATTCCGGTACCGCCTGTCTTTTGAGAGCGGGAATCGTCCGGACGGTAGAAAGCGGTCGAACAGCCGGGGAAAGGTTTCTGGTATCCTCCAAAATACAGGTGTTAAAAACCTCTATTTTGGTTTTCCCATGAACCTTGTATACATCCAGGCGGATGCTTCCATGTTCATCCGAATATTTCAGTGCATTGTCAAGAAGAATGGAAATCAGCTGGCGGATGGAATCTGGATTTCCGCATAAGGTCAGGTTTTCCTCGATCCGCTGGGTATAGGCTTTTACCTTGTGCTTTCGCAAGAGAAGCAAAAGGTTCTGCTACCTCCCAGACTGCATCGCTTAAGGAAAATTCAATCTTTTCAGGGAAAGGATTTTCCTCATCAAGACGGGACAAAGTAACAAGGTCTGCCACCATTCTGGACATTTTGCTGTCTGCTTGTGGATGTTGTCTGTCCATTCGTCTGTTCCGTGTTCCATTTCGATCACATCTACACTGGTTGCAATGGATGTCAGAGGGGTTTTGATCTCGTGGCTTGCATCTGTAATAAAACGCTTCTGGCGCTCCATATTTCGGATGTAGGGTTTCATGGCACGCCTGGAAAGAAGCAGCACCAGAAGGAACACAATAAAAAAAGCACACTATGCCCATCAGGCAGGAAATCAACAATACATTCCAGGCAGAATGCAGCTCCATCGAGCAATTTAGGAATATAACAATTTTGCCATTATTATCTGATAGTATTTGAAATCTGTAGTTTTTATAATAACCTTTTTTTCTTTTTCCATTTAATATATTCCGGGCGTATTCTTTTTGGCTTCTTCCTGTGTAACAGATGCGATAAAGTCTGTAGAAACCTTCGTTATCTCTTCGTTTTCATCCAGCTTTACCAGGAAAAAGCGAGTAGTATATGGTGCCTCCGGATCGCGTTCCTGTCCCGGACCTGGGAACACTGGTGGCAGAGTTTCTGTCTGTCCTGTAGGAGGATTTGATGTATTTGCTGCATTTACAGGCGGAATCTCTGAATTTTTACTGGCATCTGCAGTTGACCCCGTTTCCCCGGCTGCATCAGCCCCATTGCCAGCCTCAAAGGTATAAATTTCCTGTATCCTCTGGTCTGCGCGACTGGCGGTGTTGTGGTAATTCCACACATTGACTCCGGCAAGCACCACCACCAGCATGATAAACACTGCTGCCATAGCCGCCAGAATAAAATGCCATCTCATTTTTTCTTCAGCATGTGGTTTCCTCCAGAGAATATCCGGCTCCCGGACAGTTTTAATTTCCGCAGAAGCCCCCAGCTGCTTTAATTTTTTTCCGCAGGAATCCAATGTAAGTCCACACCACATCCATGCCAGCCTCCGCATCCAGTCCCCATATTTTTCCATAATGTGTTCTGTGGAAAATACAAAAGCGGGGATGCTTCATAAACATCAGGCTTTCCGTGTAGCTCAGGCTTCTTCTGCCAAGCGCTTTCACCCTGGCAATAAATTCACTTGCCGCAAATGGCTTGGGAGATAATCGTCTGCACCTGCGTTCAGACCTGCCACCCGGTCCTCAATTTCTGACCTGGCAGTAAGAAGCATCACAGGCGTAACATCATGGCTGTCCTGCATTTTTTTCAGCACCTCAAGCCCGTCCATTTCCGGCATCATAATATCCCGGCACAACCACATCGAAATTTCCCTGGCTGATATAGTCCCAGGCATCTTTTCCCATTATGTACAATGTCCACCGAGCACTTGTTTTTTTCCAATAAAACCTTCAGCGCCCGCGCAATCTCCACTTCATCTTCCGCAATCAGAATCCGCATCCTGCCACTCCCCTTTCAAAAAAAAGGATGCCTCACGCATCCTTTTAAGCACCTTGCATTCTTTTTTGTAGCATGCGATGCCATATTTGATAATATTACGCATGCCATCCTCCGCATTACAGCTCAATAGTTCCCGCATCCACTCCAAAGGGATACGCTGTCAAAGGCTGTTCCAGAAGGAATGCTGACTATTACCTGCTTTTTGGTTCTGGTGGTTCCGGCATGAGTATCCTTTTGATTGTAATTTTTCAAGTTCACCACTGCCGTCATATTTCAGACTAATTTCCAGATTTTTCTTAAAAGCCACATCCGTGGATATATACCCTTCCCAGGCGTATATACCCTTCCCAGCCCCAGGATAGGCATTGTCCCGAAAGGCACTCACCACCTGATCTACCACCTGGCTTCCTTCTTTGGCAGCCCCCATAGCGACTGCACTCACGCATAAGCCGATTCCTGCTACTGCAAAACTCCTGCTGCGATCAGCATTCCTTTTTGTTCCTTTTTTCATGCTCGATCCTCCTTTCGATTCCGATACAGAATTTTGTTCAAAAAGTCCGTTACCTTGCGAAGAATCCACGGAAAGATTTTGGAACCCAGCCATCCCACAAAGATACAGCACAAAATTCCAAATGCCATCAAAATCGCTCCGATTCCCATAACCAGAAGCCCTGCTGCTGCATTGAAAACAGAAGTCCTACTCCTGTGCCAATGCAGGCGCATGCACCAACAATCAAACCAAATGCCACAACTCCGGAAACAAAAATCACCAGAAACGGAAGTAAGATCAGTACCAGTAAAATACCGAATACGCCGCTTGCCGCACCCACAATAAATGGGGAAAGAAACACCAGCGCAATCAAAATCAGAATGAGCCTGCTGTTGCTTCTCTTTTCCTTCGGATGATAACCCTCTCTGGCACGGCTGGAATTCTCTCTCACTTCAGGAACATAGGAATCCTGTTTTCCCTAAGATCCTCATATCCATGCTCTGTGTACTGCGCGTATTCCTCACTGCTCTCGTTAAGGTCTGCCTTAATAATAGCTGCCACCTTGCCGGGGCTTCAAGCTCTCTGATCACCGAAGCCTCATTCTCAGGTCCGGCTTCATCAAAATAGCTGTTGTAATAGGCCAGCGCTTCCTGCCTTTCCGCTTCCGAAATATCAGACAGCAGCCTCTCCAGCTGTTTCATAAACTGTGCTCTGTCCATACTACGATTCTCCTCCCTCAAACATGCTGCTGATCTTGGTGGAATAATTCTTCCACTCGATCTTATACAAATTAAGCTGCGCTTTCCCTTTCTCCGTCAGCTTTGTAGTATCTGCGGTTCCGCCCTGCATATGCCTGATCATACACCTCCAGGCAGTCATCCTTCTGCAGTCGGCGCAGTACCGGGTAAAGGGTGGATTCCGAAATGTCCAGAACCCCGCGTACATCCTGGGTGATCTTGTATCCGTATGTACCCTGTGGCTCTTTGGACACAACTGCCAGGACAATGGCATCCAGAAGTGCAGCTCCTGTGTTAAATACCATCTGATCACTCCAATCATATTATATGATTCATCAATATTGTTTGATTGATAATACTATACGCCATATAATATAGTTTTGTCAATAGCATTTATTTAAAAAGCCGCTCTATTAGGAAGCAGGCTTTTTCTTAACAAGCAGGTCACCTGACGGCAACCCTATATATAAAATTCACTTCGTAATCAAATAAGAATATTTTCGCATCTGCTGGCGCATCAACAGTTCTACGCGCTGGCGGATGTCTTCCGGATAAAAATCCGCCAGCGCTTCCAGTTCCCGATGTATATCCTGGATTGTAAAATGAAATTCCAGCTGTGTTCCAAACAGTTCTTCCGCAGCTTCCAGCTGTGTATCAAATTCGCTGCTAAATGGCTTTGCTTCTATTTTGTCCACGCATTGCTCTATGGGCAATTCCATAGGATAATCCTGTCTGGTATCTGCAAAAAGACACAGTCCCTGATCAAAAAAGGGACTTACAAAATACTGCTCATTTTTTCTTCATCGTAAAGAACCGCAATATTGTTCGTATGTCTGTCCTCATTCAAAAAAAAACATCAATTTCTATCATTTCTGTTATATATTTACCAAATTTCTTTATCCCAGTGATGTTTTCCACCTGTTCAACCAGATATCGGATGCGTTCCCTGACATCTGCAAATTCTGCAAGCTTCACAGCCAGACTTTCTCCTGTGTACTGACGAAATAATTTTTCCAGGGGAATCAGCACCTGTCCTTCTTTTCTGAAATCCTGGCTGACGCACGCATTTATAGAACTATTGTTATATTCAATTTTGGTAAGGTCATATGTGACAAAAGCATACTTCAGGCTGCTTTTCTTCAAAAGCCTGGAAACAAGTACCTCCGCCAGACTCTCATAGCCCATATAATCTGCTTTGTACCAGATGCCGTCAATCTCCCATTTTCGCTGATCTCCTTTCGAAGTATGACCTGTTTTGTGAAAAGGAGAATACTTGTCAAGGTTTATATTCTTCATAGTCATCCGTTCTCCTTCTTGACGATCAAAATCCACTGGTAATCCCCTGCCATATAGCCCTTGGTCTTCTCAATGATCAAAAAGGGGATCATAGAAGGGGACTCCCATTTCTCTTAAAATGTCCTTGGCGTGGTCGCGGGTTCTGGGGAAGCAGCGATCTTCCAGGAAATATTCGAAATCTGCCCAGGTTGGCTCTGTTACAACGCCAAATGCACGGAAGATAATTTTGTCCGTGTAATTTTGTATTTTAATTTTCTCGTGTCTGAAGTCGATGTCAATGGTGGTGCAAAGATCATTGTGGTTCATAAAATTCATGCGCATTTTCACATCCGGGTCATCACTGAAATGATGGGCCCGCCGGATCTGGCTGTAGATTGTTTGGCGGGATACCTGGTATTCCCGGGCAATGCTGGCAATTTTTCCCCCTGATCCTGCAGTGCCAGAATCCTGGCAATCTGGGGCTCAGTAAAAGAATTCTTTCTTCCGGAAGCATGCTTGCCCGCTGGCTGCTCTTTTTTCATACAGTCGTAGTTATGCGCAGCTTCCGAAATCTGGCGCAGTTTTTCAATATCTGTCGTGCCGAAAATATCTTGTATCTGCTTTTCAAAATCCGCCTTCATTCTGTCACCCTCCATTTGAATTTCATTTCTTGACAATACCTGTTTTATGTTAACGCATTGTGTAATGTATCGCAGGCACCTTTTGGTTAACCGAAGTATAGCATGACAGAAAAAAAGTGTCAACAAATCATTAGTTGACACTTTTTGCATGTTTATTTTCGGTTGGTGCAGACGCCTCTTCTGTCAAATTTATAATTGATCTGGCCTGGATCCATTTTCACAGTGCGGTTTCTGTACATGGCTCCTTTCTTTTTTGTCAAAGCAGTACCATTTACCGCCCCTTCGAAGCCATCCGGTATGTGCGTAGCCCCTATTATTTATGTAATATCTTTCCCCGCGATAGTTGGTCCAGCCGGAACATCTTTTTCCATCGGAACCAATGATGTATATTTTTCCACTGGTGGAAATCAACTGAGTGTTTTCATATCTGATGCCATTTGCGTTAAAGCAGAAAACACCGCTGGGCCTTGTCAGCCAGCCTACACTGGCTTTTCCATCGTTTCTCTTATCAAAAGAAATAGCAGTTTCCATTTATGGTTTTCCAGCCATATGCCCGGTTTCCGTTTTTATCTACATAGTAGGTGCCATCTTTTAGATGAAGTACCCGATTTTTCTGTCTTACCCCGTTGATATAGTAGCGCATATTGCTGCCGGCTTTTTTCCAGCCATTCTTCTGATTGGAAGTAACCGTATCAGAGGTATCTTTGCTCTGCTCCTGAGACCTTATTCTGTTGAAGTAACGGACAATAGCTCTGGCATCTGCCTGTCCCAGCTTTTTCAGCTGGCTGTTGGTGCGGAAAAAATTATAGGCATCAGATGGACTGCTGACAAAAGCATGTTCAATGATCACCCCAGGCAGATCCTGCTGCACGCTCTGTGCCACAATAGCATAATAATCTCTTCTGGCTCCGTTTGGATAAACGCTTCCGTCACTGCTTAAACGGTATTCCATTCCGCCCTGGGCTGAAAAACGTTTGAAATTCCCAGTTTGCCCAGTTCATCTATAACATACCTGCCAAACAGCTTTTCTGTTTTTCTGCCAGGTACGGACGGTAGGTTCCGCTGGAAACCAGCACGGAGGCACCTTTGGCATAAGGAGTGTCAGCAGAGTTGATATGCTGGCTTACCAGAAGGTCTGCCTGATAACTCTTCGCAATCAGAACTCTGTCTACCAGACCTACAAACTGATTCTGGTTGTTTCTGGTCATATGCACTTCTATATTTGGATATTTCTGCAGCTCCTGCATGGTGTATCTGGCAATTTTCCAGTTAATTTCTGCCTCTATATACTGCTGTCCATTATGCACTTCGACAGCACCGGAATCATATCCTCCATGTCCCGGATCCAGGACTACTACTTTCTTCTCTGTGAATTTCTCGGTTGCTGCATTTACTGTAGATGGTACAGCCGCTGTCACCAGCATGGCCAGGCACAGGACTGCTGCCATCCATCTTTTTTTTTTCTTTCCCATACGTTTCATACTTCCTTTCTTGCTGCTGTGTTTTCAGATGTCCCTGCAGCGCGTTTTTATTTGTGAAATGGCAAAATGCTACAGCACACCTTCTATGTTTCATTTTTTCTCCAGAAAATTTTCAAAATCCAGTGGAAACGGAGCTTCCAGCAGGATTTTATTTCCCGTAAACGGGTGGTAAAATTTTAGCTTCCATGCGTGAAGTGCTGCTCTTGTAAAAAGGATTTCCGGGAACAGATGCTTTCCCTGTTTGGCTTTCGTTGTACAAGGTATCGCCAAGAAGGGGATGACCGGTGCCTGCCATGTGCACACGGATCTGGTGGGTGCGCCCGGTTTCCAGGTGAAGCTGGACAAGTGAGGCGTTCGCATAGCTTTTCAGGACTTGGTAATAGGTCACTGCCTTTTTGCTTCCGTGAATAGTTCCCGCTGGGGAAAGTACCATTTTTAGAGGATTCTCCGGATCTGGGGCAAGAGGGATGGAAATTTTCTCCCACTTCTCTTTTTCCATGCTTACGGACATTTCCTGCGAAGAACTTTTGTAATATCTCCTCCTCAAAAAGTTCTCTCCACAACTGCCAGATACGTTTTCTGCAGCTTTCCCTCTTCCCGCTGCTTCTGCAGCCTGGCGGCGCTGATCTGGTTTCTGGCAAAAGCAGGATACCGGAGGTTTCTTTATCCAGACGGCCAATGGAACGGATGCGGGTTTCTTCCCCTTTGCTGCGGAAATATTCGGCAATCTGATTGGACAGGCTGTCCTGGTAGTGGATTCCAGATGGGTGGGTTACCATGCCGGCTGGCTTATTGACTGCGAGAACATCCTGATCCTCATACAAAATCTCTAAGTCAGGAAAGCCACACTTAAAATTTGAAACTGCGTTTTTCCCTCACTGCATTCCTTCTTGCTATCAGACCTCAAATCAGAAATACTCTCGTTTTTTCCTCTGCACTCTACTCCAAAATCTGCATAACCATCCGAAGTATCATTTCTCTTCTTCGTTTCTTCAGCTTGGATTTGCAAGAACTTAGGCGTCTTTAACTGCGCGGAGTCAGTCCCCTGGTTTCAGGCAAATTCGGATCACATCCCCACAGACGGCATTTTCCGTCACCCGGCACTGTATTCCGTTTTTCTGAATGCCGCCGGGGCGAAATTTTATCTGGCTGATCTGTTTTTTGGTCAGTCCCGCCTGCCTGCGGAGAATTTCTCCTACTTTGCCTTCTCTGTTGACAGTTAACTCAAGATATCGTTCCATATTCTTTAGACTGCCAGGCTGGAATTACCGTGGCTTGCATACATCTATCCATTCCTTGTATCCGGAATATTTTTCCATTTCGGGTATGGTCAGTTCAATGGCACTGTTGCTGCTTCCGCATGCCGGAAATGCTGTTTCATATTTTTCAGGGAAGCATCCAAGTAAATATCCACGCCTGGATTTATGGCAAATGGGCAAACGCCGCCCACCGCATGTCCGATCAGTTCGGTTACCTGCACCTGGGTGAGCATTTTCGCTTTTTGCCGAATGTGGCTTTGTATGCAAGCTCCACCGTCGCACTTGACACATCAAACTCCAGCACACGGGATTCCATGCCGTATCCTGCGAAGTATTTTTTACTTTATCTACTGACATTTGTCATGCCTCCATTTTATGATGGAAATTTTTTCAAACACGCTTTAGTATAACACTAAATTCACATTCTTGGAATGTAAAATTGCAGAAATCCTGTACGAAAAAAAGAGTATGTACTGCACTGCCATGTTTGACTTTCCCGGGGCATCCAGTATACTACTTCTGATACTTATTTGACGTCTCGGATTGCTTTGCAGCTGCACGGCTCCCGCAATCCTCCATTTTATAAAATACAAGGAGAAACCTTATGGATTCAGATAGATCATTGGTTCTGCCCCAGGCATTTCTGGACAGAATGAAAGATATGCTGCAAGATGATTATGATGCCTTTCTTCAAGCTTACGATCAGCCCCGCACCTACGGACTTCGGGTGAACACCGCCAAGATTTCCTGCGAGGAATTTGAAAAAATCGTTCCTTTCGAAGTAAAAAAAATCCCTGGATTTCCAACGGCTATTTTTACAGGGAAGATGTCCGCCCTTCCCACTGTCCCCTTTACCAGGCAGGTGTTTATTATATTCAGGAACCAAGTGCCATGACCCCGGCTTCCCGCATTCCAGTGGAACCTGGTGAATATGTGCTGGACATGTGTGCCGCTCCCGGCGGAAAAGCCACTGCTGTGGGATCTGCCCTAAAAAGGCGCCGGCCTTCTGGTTGCCAACGATATCAGTACTTCCAGAGCCAGAGCCCTTCTTAGGAATCTGGAGCTTTTCGGAATTCCCAACCTCTTTGTTGCCAACGAAAAACCAGAAAAAATGGTAAAAAACTTCCCGGAATTTTTTGATAAGATCCTGGTGGACGCACCATGCTCCGGAGAAGGCATGTTCCGGAAAGAGGAAGCCCTTGCCCGCGACTGGACACCGGAAAAATCCCAGGAGCTTTCCCAAATCCAGAAACAGCTTTGCTTAAATGCTGCCGACATGCTCCAGCCCGGCGGACAGATGCTGTATTCCACCTGCACCTTCGCCCCAGCAGAAGACGAAGAGGTCATCTCTTGGCTCCTGGAACAGCGCCGGACCTCTCCCTCATTTCCATGGAAAACTACGAAGGCTTTTCCAGCGGAAATCCAGCCTGGGAAACGGCAGCCCGGAGTTAAAAAAATGTGTGCGTATTTTCCCACATAAAATGGCAGGGAAGGACATTTCCTTGCCCTTCTGAAAAAAAAAGAAGGACAATCTGGGCCCACCGCAACTATTTCCAAAGGAACCAAACTGCCAGCAGATGTAAAAAATATCTGAGGCATTCTTCAGTGAAATTGGCCTGAACTCCCTTGGCGGCCAGCCCTTTGACTGGAACCGCGTAGAAGTCCGTGCAGACAAGGTCTATTACCTGCCTCCGTATCCTGCAGCCTCCGAGGCCTCACCTTCCTGCGCAACGGTCTCTACCTGGGTGACCTGAAGAAAAACCGTTTCGAGCCCTCCCAGCCCCCTTGCACTGGCCTTCCGCAAAGATGAAGTAGAAGCCATAATCTCCCTCCCCGTTGATGACCCTCGCCTGGAGCGCTACTTAAAAGGTGAAACCCTCACCATCCTCCCTGAAGAAACCGTCCACACCAAGGGATGGCACCTGCTCTGCGTAGAAGGCTACCCCCCCTCGGCTTCGGCAAACTTGTCAACGGAACCTTAAAGAATAAATATCCTGCCGGCTGGCGTGCATAGCATCCCTCTTTATCAAGCTGCATATCTACAACAGGCTCACAATCTCTAATTTTCCAAAGGTTGTGAGCCTGTTTCTATTAATTTTCTTCTGGATTTTCTGCCAATCCTTAATATCTTTTCCCAAATACTAAACCATCATCTCTAACCAATCTACGTCAAATAAAGTCCCATTAATTTTGAAAAGTGGAAAATTTCGCGCTTTCTCCGCCTGCGACGTGTCTGGCGCCGTTGGGCCCTGGTTTGGGGGCATTGCACAGGTTCCGAGAAAATCTTAGGGGATAGGATTTTGCGTTGAAGAAGGGGAGGACACTGTCTGAACGCAGTGAGTTTGTCCTCCCCTTCTTCGCTTTTAGCAAAATAATATCCCTTAGAGTTTCCGGGTTCTGCGCACCGCTCCCAGATCAGGCACAATGGCACCAGACACCCCCTCGGGAATCAATCCCCAATCTTTATAACAATATTGCCTTCTTCAACGCAAACGAATAAATATACTTCTCCTTCACCCGTCTCCCCGTCATTCTCTCCAGCGCCTGCCCATAATCCTCCAGCTGCGTATGATACCTTTCAATCAGCTTCTTTTCCTCTCCTCTGCGGACATAATCCGTCTTATAATCCACCAGCACAATCTCCTCATCTTCCAGAAAATAAGCATCAATAATTCCCTGCACCAGCACCCGCTCACTCTCATCCCAGCTTTCATCAATCTCCGCCGCACTTCTGGAAATCACAAAAGGCTGCTCCCGAAACAGCCGCCCCTTAAGCGCTGCCGCCTTCATCCTCTGCCCCAGATCACACTCCACAAAACCACGAATATCCGAAACCCGAACACACTTCGCCTCAACCTCAGAAAGCTTCTGATTCTGAACAAGCTCCTCAATCTGCTCCTTCAGATTCTGAGATGTATCCGTTTTCCCATACTCAGACACTCCATCACGATGATAAGCCGTACCACGGGCTGCCCCGCAAACTCTTCCTCAGCCTCTGTTTTCTCCTCAATAAACCTTGGAACCAAAGGAACAATATCCGGCTCAAAATAAACAGCCTCCTCAATCTCCTCATCCTCATGATAACTTTTCTTTTCAGATCCGACACCGTAACCTTCACCGGAATATCCCTCCGGTATTCATAAAGGATACACAAACCCAAAACGCTTATCCAATTCCTCTCGGATTCCCCGGATCCATCACCTTCTCGCTGTCCCAGTCCTCCAGAAGATTCTCCTCCATCTGTCCCGTTGCCTGGTCCACAACCTCCGCCTCTGTCAGCATCTGCGCAGTAATACGCTTCACCTGAAACTGTGCAGGATCCTCATAAAGAGGATTTTCCTTCGTCGGAAAAAAGACCAATCTCCTCATAAAGCGAGTCCATGCATCTGTGTCTTGCCAGAGCAGGCAGAACATAATCCAGATAATTTTTCCCTTTCAGCCTGGTCTCCGCCGGAAGAAGCTCTGTCTGATTTTCACGAAAATGAGAAAGGCTGATCAACTCTTTATCCAGATTGGAAACAGCACCTGTCAGAATCATTTTTCTCCTTTGCACGGGTCAGGGCAACGTAAAGCACACGGATTTCCTCCCCAAACTTTCCTCCAGAAGCTGACGGCGGATCACCTGCTTATTCAAGGTCGAAACCACCATTCGCCTGTCCGGCAAAAATCGCATCTGCTCCAAGACCATAATCCGGATGAATCAGAAGTTTTGCATTCAAGTCCTGGAAATTGAACTGTTTTCCCATTCCCGCAAGGATCACAACAGGAAATTCCAGTCCTTTACTTTTGTGGATTGTCATGATTTCCACAGAACCTTCCCCTGCACCGGAAAGGTTCACCTCGCCGTAATCCACCTCGTATTTCTGCAGATGTTCAATATAGCGAACAAAGTTAAACAAGCCGCGATAGCTGGTTTCTCGTAATCCATGGCTTTTTCCACCAGCATGGCAAGATTGGCGCTTCGCTGTGCACCATTCGGCAGGGCCTTGGCATAATTGCCGTATCCTGTTCTTCGCAGAATTTCAAGAATCAATTCATGAACCGGAGTATAAACTGCCAGATCCCGCATTTCATTTAGAAGAGTAATAAAACCATGCAATTTTTCCTGCAAAGCTTCTCTTTCTTTAGAAGAAATCAGGCTGCACTGCTCTTCCTCCCCAGAAAATGCAGCACGCTTTCATACAGCATGCCTTCCGGGTCTTCTTCCCGGATTACGGCAAGTTCCTGGGTGGTACAGCCTGCCAGCGGGGAACGAAGCACCCCGGCAAGGGAATGTCCTGCAGAGGATTGTCGCATACCTGAAGATAATTCAGAACCGTAACCACCTCAAGTGCTGAAAAATATCCTGTCTTGGAAGCTGCATATGCGGGAATTCCATGGGCACTTAAAACATCGGTAAAAGTTTCGCTCCAGCCAGACGCAGTTCGAAGCAAAATAACAATATCCCCATATCGCACCGGACGGTACTCCCCTGTCTCTTTATCCAGGATTTTCTCTTTCCCCACCATTTCCTGAATCCGATGGGAAATGGCAAGTGCTTCTAGTTCCCTGGCATCCTGCCCCTCCATCAGATCTTCCAGTTCCTCTGAGTCTTTTCCACAAGCAGCACTTCCGTTGAAAGAAATTCGTCTCTGGCTCCTTCTGGAAAAACAGCGCCAGGATAAAGGGCAGCTGCCTCATCATACGCGATTCCCCAGATCCTCGCCCATGATCTGCCGGAAAATAAAATTGGCACAGGAAAGCACCTGGGATCTGCTTCGGAAGTTTTTGTGCAAGTCGATTCGCTGTTCTTCACTGTCCGTTAACATGTACTTTTTATACTTTTCCATGAACAGTTCCGGTCTTGCAAGACGAAAGCGGTAAATGCTCTGCTTCACATCACCAACCATGAAAATGTTCTTACTCTTCTTCGCCCAGCCAGATACACAGGTAGTGATCATCTCCTGCACCAGGTTGCTGTCCTGGTACTCGTCCACCATGACCTCATCATATTTCATAGACAGTTCCCGTGCTGCCTGGCTCATGCGGTATCCCGCTTCGCCCTCATCCTCCACCCGCTCCATAAGGATCTCCAGCGCAAAAGTGCTCCATATCTGTAAAAATCCAGAATATTCTTTTTCCCTTTTTTTCTCCCCATAAAGGCGGATAAATTCCCGGGTAAGCTCCACCAGCATTTCCACAGGCTTTGGCAGCATTCCAGAAGAAGAGGCAATTCCTCTTCACCCACAGTAAAATACCTGCTTCCCAAATCCTTCAGAATATCCTTCTCGTTTTCCCGAAGTGCCTTTACCTGTTCCTTCAAAAGGTCATCCACAGGTTCCTTCGGTTTCTTCGTAGACAATCTTGCAAAAGCCGGACTGCCAAGGACCGCTCTTGTTCCATCAAAATCCCCTGTCAGGGCTTTTTCTTGTGCATCCCGTATCAGAAGCAGGTCACTTGAGATGGCGTCATCATATAAATAAGGACCTCCCGGGGAAAAACACAGCTTCCTGGCCTCCTCCGCCAGACCTTTCGCCTGTTCCAGATCTGCCAGAACATTTTTCCATAACAATTTCATCCATTCGGATGCTTTTATAGATTCTATATCCGTATTTTTATAACTGTCAATACATTTTTTCATCCATTCATCCGGATATGGGTTACTCATGGCTGCATGATACAGGGAATAAATCAGGTCACGTATGCTTTCGTCTGATTTTCCAGCAGCGTAGCACTCAATAAAATATTTATATTTTTCCTGATCCTTGGCATAGTAAGCTTCCAGAAGCTCCTTCATCACATCTTCCTGGAGAAGCTTCAACTCTCCTTCCTCTCCGGTACGGTATCCCGGGTCCAGTCCGATCAGGTGAAAATAATTACGGATCACATAAGCACAGAAACCGTCAATGGTGGTAATCTGCGCAGTGTGGATCAAAGTAGTCTGCCGCTGCAGATGCTCGTTCTCCGGATTTTCCCCAAGGGCATCCTCCAGGGCATTGGCAATTCGCTCCCGCATCTCCCCAGCCGCGGCTCTTGTAAAAGTCATGATCAGCAGCCTGTCAATGTCCACCGGATGCTCGGGTCCATTACCTTTCAAGGATTCGCTGAACCAGCACGGCTGTTTTGCCTGAGCCAGCCGCTGCGCTGACCAGAACCTGGGTTCAAGATGGACTGCCGGATATGGGAAATCTTCGTCTTCACATAATGGTTCAGCACATCAAACTGCTCTCTTGTGGCAACCGAGGAATTCTTCCGGAAGCTTCCGTCCTTATTAAAGGACACGGGAAGAGACACCAGAGAACTGTCCAATTTTTTCCTGTACCATAGGGTCCTTAATGTTATAATAAAATACGCCTGCCGGAATCACTTCCTGATCCGGCAGCGGTTCTGCTCCACCTGAAGAGCTCCATCCAGATAGATCATCAGCTGCAGCTGAAGCCCATGTACAAAGACACCAGATCAAAGGAAGTATTTCCGGTCTTATAGTCAATGACCCGCACATACAGCTTCCCGTCCTCTGTGTACATGGTATCCACACGGTCAATACGTCCGCCCTGGAACGCCACCTCCACGCCTTCCGGTTCAAACTCCCCGGATTTCAGCTGCTCCTGCACTGCCCACACAGTTCTTCTCATCATTCTCTTGGTGCGCTGGATCATATACTCGTTGCGGGCGCTGCTTTTCAAAATGGTATTGCCGTAGTCCGCACTGACCTCATCCACCAGCCGGTCCACGATCTCATTTCTCTCTTCTTCCGTAAAGGGTGGCCCATTTCAGCCCTTCCTTTTCACCTCTTTTTGCAAATTTCTCCATAACCTTGTGCATAATATTTCCCCATATCCATAGGGGCGGAATTCATACTCTGCACGCTCCGTCAGGCTCAGGCCATACTGGAGAAAATGGGCAAATGCACAGGCGGAAAAACGTCCCAGCCTGGTAGCACTGTAAGGGAGACACCTCTCCGTAGAGCACCTTTGCCACGCTTTTGCTGATCACATCGGAAGGACGCCTGGTCATAGATGCCTCCACCAGCTTTCTCGCCAGTTCCCTGTACTTCGGACTTCTTAAGTACCAGCTGTACAGCTCTCCATAAAACGGATCTCCTTTTCCAAGGGCTCCCTCTGTCAGTCCCTTCAAAAAGCATTCCAGGCTGGTTCCCGGAAGTTCCATGCTTCCAAGAGCAAATTCCTCATCCATGGCATTTTTCACTTCAATTTCGGGTAAAGCTTCTGGATGCTGTGGATCAGATACGCCGGGCTTACAGGCTCCCCTTTTCCGTTGGAAAAACAATAGGAAAGACAGAGATACCGGCTTGGCTTGGTCAGATTCAGGTAAAGATAAAAGCGCTGGGTGTTCATCAGCTCCTTTTGGTCCCGGAGCAAGCTCCATTCCCTCTCCTGCAAAAATTCACGATCCATCTGGGTTAGGATTCCGCCGGAGTCTGTATTTTTCGGAATGTTTCCCTCATTGACACCTACAAAAAACAGAGCCTTGATCTCCTTTGAGACGGGTACGCTCCATGTCTCCCACCAGTACCTGATCCATGCTTGGTGGAATCAGTGCTACCTTTTGATTTGGCGAAGCCAGTTTCAAGAAGCTGGGTAAACTCCGCCCTTGTAATTTCCTCTTCTCCGAGAATCTCCACCATACGGTCCAGCAGCTCCATAACAATTCCGTATATCTGCGCGTATTCCTTTTCCAGGGCTTTTTCCCCTTTTTGCTTTGAAGGAAAGCTCCTGTTCCTTCAATTTTCTCTGAATGTCGCAGTCTGTGATAAACTGGTATAAACTATAACAATATTCACTTACTTTCTTTTTTGCCGCTGGAAAATCCCTGGGCCAGGGCTTCCACTTCCGTCACAAAACGCTCCCGGTACTCATTGAGAACCTGGATGTCCCCGTCTTTCATGATCCGGTAAGTGCGCACCCATTTCTCCGACCATTTTTGCCAGCCCTGATTCCAAGTGCCAGCACATAGTTTTCCAGCTGATCCGCCTGTTCCCTGGTGATTCCGGACATGCCGCAGCGCAGATAGCGAAAAAACACTTTCGTAGGTAAAGCCCTTTGTCACCATCTCAAGAGCGGCACGTATATATTCCACAAAGGGATTCATTAAAATCGAATGCTTCTCATCCAGGAAATAGGGAATCTGTGCCTCCTCAAATACCTGGGAGGCAATACTTTTTGTAGCTTTCCAGGTTTCCGGTGATCACTGCGATCTCTCCGTATTTCAGATCCTCTTCCCGGACCATTCTGCGGATTCGCCTTGCCGTTTCTTCCAGTTCTTTGATGGGGGATTCTGCCGCAAAATACGGATTTCATCCTGGGATTTTCCATAAGCTGCTTTTCGGTAGCGGAACAGATGCTGCTCCAGAAATCCAAGAGCCGGGGCGTCAGAAAAGCGTCCCTTTTTCTTCTTTTAAGTATACCGGATCATCCAAGTCGATTTGTCAGACCGGACAGGGTATGGATCATTTTCCGGCTCATGTAGAACAGCTGGTGAGGTTTTCCCATTTGAAGAGGATTTTCCTTGACATCCATGGTGACAGTCACAAGCACCTGGTCGCAGACTGCCAGCAGTTCCCGGATCACGTTCATCTGCACAGGGGTAAAAGCCAGTGAAGCCGTCCAGTAAAAAGCACGCTGTTCTTCAGTTTTTCTGGAAAAGGGAATTGCTTTTTTGAGAGCATCCATGACCCCCTCACCAGTCATATAGTGCCCTTCCAGATAATCAGTAAAAGCCTGGTAAAGCACGCTTACGTCATTCATCTTCATCTGAAGCAGAAGAGAATCTTCCCTGTTTTTCCAGCATGTCCGAAAGCTCTTCCTGACGGATATCATACTGCATGAACTCGGAAATCAGGGATTTCACCTCGTCCAGATAGCCAGGTTTGTTCATCTGACTTCCCAGATAGGGGAGCTCTTTTTGTGCTGCTGCACCAGCTTCTGCAGTACCAAGCTTTTGCCTGTGTCGTCCAGAAGCACTTCCCTGGCGCCGCCCACCTCCTCAAATACGCGGTAGGCAAGGCGCTGGAAGCTGAGCACGTCAATATTCAGGATTCCTTTTCCCGGGTGCATTTCCACCAGCGTCTTCTGTGTCTGCATGGTAAACTGCTCCGGCACAATAATATAGTACAGCTTTCCCGGATTCTCCAGAGATTCCTGTATAATCCGCTGGCAGGCGTAATGTGTTTTCCCGATTCCGGAACTTCCGATAATAAACTGTAATGACATGTGTGTCTCCCTCCTGTCTGGCATTATCACAATATTCTATCATATTTTTCCCTGTTTGATAATAGGATAGAATAAACAAAACAAACCAGGAGGCGCAGACCATGAGTTCAAAAACCAGGATCATCGTGTTACATATGAAAGAAGTGGTTTACACCATCGCTTTTCTCATTCTTGCCATACTTCTTGGTGTACTGATCTACTTCATGTTTGGTCCGGGCAGGAGCCAGACCACATCGGGAAAAGCAGACTCCCTCTATACTCCTGGTGTTTACCGCTCTTCCATCACATTGAACCAGAATACCTTTGACGTGGAGGTTACGGTGGACCAGAACAGCATCCAGTCTGTGGAGCTGGTAAATTTAAGTGAAAGCACTACGGCTATGTTTCCTCTTGTGAAACCATCCCTGGAATCTCTGGCAAACCAGATTGTAGACAGCCAGTCTCTTGACAACCTGAAGTATTCCACGGACCGCAAGTATACGTCAGAATTGCTTTTGAACGCCATTGAGGATGCACTGAAAAAGGCGGAGAACCAAGTAAGTTCTCCGCCAGAAAGTTAAGCTAAATTATCATTTAAAGGTTATCTAACACTTCCATCCATACCGCAGCACTCGCGCATCACTTGGCATGCGAAGGTCTCCTCTTGGGGAGAGGGCAACGCTTCCCACCTTCGGTCCATCCGGCAGGCAGGAACGCTTGAACTGCTGGGCAAAAATCTCCGGTAGAAGGTTTTCAGCCATTTCAGAATGGTCTTTATCATAGGTGCTCTCAAAAGTACAGCAGGCAATGCGGTAAATCTTGTCCGGCTCAAAGCCTGCACGCAGCATATAATAAAGATAAAAATCATGAAGTTCGTAAGGTCCTACCAGATCTTCGGTCTTCTGGGCAATTTTGCCGTCCTTAGGCGGCAGAAGCTCCGGACTTACCGGAGTATCCAGAATATCCAGAAGAACTTCTTCCAGCTCTTTCTCTCCGCAGGTATCCGCGTAATAGCGGACAAGATGACGGACAAGCGTCTTCGGAACAGACACGTTCACGCCGTACATGGACATGTGATCGCCGTTATAGGTCGCCCAGCCAAGCGCAAGCTCGGAAAGATCTCCGGTACCAACTAAAAAGTGCCCCTTCCTGGTTTGCCATATCCATAAGAATCTGCGTACGCTCTCTGGCCTGACAGTTCTCATAGGTTACATCATGAACGGAATCATCGTGACCGATATCACGGAAATGGATATTTACCGCCTCCTTAATGTTCACCTCAGTCAAAGTTGCGCCAAGACACTGGCTTAACTTGCAGGCATTCTGATAGGTACGGTCTGTGGTTCCAAAGCAGGGCATGGTAATGCAGCGGATATTCTCAGAAGGAAGTCCCATCATGGAAAAAGCACGGGCGATCACAAGAAGCGCCAGGGTGGAATCCAGTCCGCCGGAAAGACCCACCATTGCCTTCTGGCAGTGAATGTGGCTCATTCGCTTTTTTCAGTCCCATTGCCTGGATATTCAGGATTTCATCACAACGCATATCCCTTTCTTCTTTCACAGAAGGTACAAATGGATATGGGGCAAAGTTTCGGGTCAGGGAGGTCTCTTCAATCTCCACATCAAAGGGTACCATCTGGCACTCTGCACTGTCAGCAGAAGGATAAGTGGAAATTCTTCTTCTCTCATCTGCCAGTCTCTGCACATCGATTTCCCTGTAGATCACAGAATTCTGGAAGCGTTTTGCCTCTGCAAGCAGGACGCCGTTTTCCGCGATCATATTCTGTCCGCCAAACACAAGATCCTGGGTGGACTCGCCCTCTCCTGCTGTGGCGTAAATGTATCCGCAGATCAGGCGGGCTGACTGTCCTTTCACCAGGTCGCGGCGGTAGGAATCCTTGCCTACCATCTCATCGCTTGCAGAAAGATTCACAATAATGTGAGCGCCGCTCATGGCCAGCTTCACGCTTGGGGGAAGGGGGAACCCAGAGATCCTCACAGAGCTCTGCTCCTACAGTCAGTTCCGGAAGCTCCTCGCAGGAGAAGATCAGACTGCTGCCAAAAGGCACGCTCTCATCCCCGATGGTGATCTCATCCCAGACATCCTCCCCAGAGGAAAAATGTCTCTGCTCATAAAATTCATTGTAGTTGGGAATGTGGGCCTTAGGCACAAATCCCAGGATATTTCCATGATTCAGTACAGCTGCCGCATTGTAAAGCTTGCCATTTTCCCTCACAGGAAGACCCACAAAAATCAGCGCATCCACATCCCTGGTCTCTTCTGCCAGAGTAAGCAGGCTCTCCCACGCACTGTCCAGAAGCCTTCTCTGCAAAAACAGATCCTGGCAGGTATACCCGGTAATGCAAAGCTCCGGAAATACCATGATCTTGGCATGCTGTGCTTTTTCCATCTCTTTAATCATTTCCAGAATTGCTTTTGTATTTGCCCTGCAATCTGCAACTGTAACTATCGGCGTTCCCGCCGCCACTTTAATAAATCCCTGATTCATGACCTAATCCTCTTTTCCTTCTCGTTCTATCTGCGTGTCTTCCCCAATTATGCAGGATTTTTACCAGAAACATAACGTTTTCGTTCCTTTACCGTTACGCCTTCGTGCCCTGATTATTTACATTTTCTCAGAATTTCTTTCATTTCTTCCACAGTGAAGGTGTAATTTGTGTTGCAGAAATGGCAGTTCATCTCGATTGGCTTGCCTTCCTGGATCATTTCGTTTAATTCTTTTCTGCCGATGCTGATCAACGCTTTCGCTACTCGCTCCTTGGAGCAGTTGCAGTGGAACGGGTGTCTGTTTTCTCGTTGATCTGCATATCAAAGCCTTCCAGAACCTTTCTCAAGAAGGCTCTCCGGTGTATGTCCCTCTTCTAACAGACTGGTAACGGAATTAATCTTCTGTACGTTCTGCTCCAGTCTGGAAATGACTTCTTCCTCTGCAAAAGGCATCAGCTGTACAATAAAGCCGCCAGCCTGACGTACTGTATTGTTCTTGTTCATCAGGACTCCAAGACCAACTGCTGAAGGTACCTGCTCGCTTGTTGCAAAATAATAGGTAAGGTCCTCTGCGATTTCACAGGTCTGAAGCATAACCCTGACCGCTGTATGGCTCTTTCAGGCCCATGTCCTTGATCACGTTCAGAAATCCTGGTCCAACAGCGCCTGCCACATCCAGCTTGCCTTTGCTGTTTGGCTGGGATACAGACATCCGGATTGCCTACGTAACCTTTTACATTTCCTTTGGAATCTGCTGTTACGGTAATTCCCTGAAGCGGACCGCCTGCCTTGATCTGAAGAGTCAGAACGTCTTTCTCTCCTTTCATCATGGAGCCCATCATGGCTCCTGCAGTGAGAAGTCTGCCAAGGGCTGCTGTCGCAACCGGACTTGTGTTATGGTGTTCTCTTGCAGTCTCCACCATCTGGGTAGTCACTGCTGCAAATGCGCGGATCTGGTCGTTAGCCGCTGTCGCGCGGATAATATAATCGTTCATGTGTTTTCTCCTCTAAAATTTAAACTCATCTTTGTTCAGCATCTTTGCAATTACAATCAAAATGCATTCCTGCCTTCGCGATATACACAAAATCATGCTTCACCCGATTTTTGTGCCACAGTTTCTCATTTTGCTTTGCTGAACAATTACTATACTTCCTTCCCATGTTCTCTTACTACAAAGGTAAGTCTGCCGCTGTCTTCCTTCGGCGGCTCCATAGTGTAGGCATCATAAACAGCAAGCAGTTCCATACCTGCATTCTGAATCAGTTCCTTAATTTTCTCCAGCGGATAGGCTCTCTGGTAGTGAACCTCCTCTGTTTTCTCATAAAGTCCGTCCTCCCTTGGAATAAAAAAGAGCCAGTTCATAGGTATTGATCCCGGACTCCTCATCATAGCTGTTCTCCCAGATGAAGCTTCCTTCCTCCCGGTTCTCTGCAATGGTGGCATCCCCGATCATGGTCTGGTATTTGTATACCGTGTTCATATCAAACAGAAAGATTCCGTGGGGATCCAGGTAATTGTTCACCAGGGCAAATACATGCTCCAGTTCCTCTTCCTCTGTTATGTAATTCAGGCTGTCGCACACGCTGACAACCGCTCTTACGGTTCCGTATAGTTCAAACTCCTGCATATCCTGCAGAAGATAAAGAATGTCGTGTCCGGACTCCACACGCTTCTCCATGGCCTCTGCCAGCATTTCCTCGGAATTGTCCACTCCGATCATGTCATAGCCAGCCTCTGCAAGAAGCTCTGTCATCGTTCCGGTGCCGCATCCAAGATCCAGCACCAGTCCATCCAAAAATGCCGTATTCTTTCAGCTGCTGTTTCAGCCATGCTCCCCCAGACATCGTAGTCCACATTATCCTGAAACATATCATATACCCGGGCAATTCGCCGTAAGCCTGTAAAATTCTCCATATTCCCTCCAACCGTCACGGACACATCATGTCTTCCCCAAAAGGATAGCTGTGTCCGCCTGATCTTACTTTGTGCTGTTTTTCCACGGAAGCTGTTTCTTCGATTTTTTCATCAGCTTCCCTGCTGTCATCTGATTACTCTACAGGCATATAGTATACGTCTGCACCTTCTCCGTGCCAGTAATAGTCAACGTCATTCTGGTCGTAAACATCCTCGTTATTTACGAAACGGTAGGTATTTCCGTCAAAGTCAACCCAGTTGCCATTTCCATCCGGTGTGATCACAAGAGGATGTCCGTCTGAGTTGCGGTAGATGGTTCTGGTCTGGTTGGTATCGGTCAGCTGCTCCTGGGTAAATCCGCAGAGTTGCTGATGGTTCCGTCACTGCTTCCTGCCGGAGGAATCTGTGCTGTCAGACTGTTCCGTCCGTCTGTCTGTACTTCCATCTGCAGTTCCGTCTGTGCTGCCATCAGAAGCATTATCTCCTGCTGCAGGTGCTGCTGCCTTCAGGAAGAATCTCCTGAAATTCCAAAGGAATCAATAGCTGCCTGGATTCCGGCAAAGAGAATCATCGTTCACTACAGATCCGCAGAATATTGTAGTATTCATCTGCACTCTTATAGATCTTGTGAAGGGCATATGCGTAGCCGCCGCTCTTGGAAGCGTCTGTATATCTGACTGTGTAGGAATAAACGCCTACTTCCCTCTACATCATTGGAAGTATAGTTCTCAACAGTGAAGTCGGTTCCCTGTACAAGATCGGAAGCCTGTTCATGGGGCATTGGCCAGATCCTCAGTATCCGGAAGCATTGCGGAAGACATGGCATCCTCTCCCTGTCCGTGAAGGATCAGGATCTTGCCCTGCTCCGGTGACTCAAAGCTGAGCATATCTGCCTCGTCTGCCTTATTCGCCCAGGTCGCATCCGGAAGTTTAATGGAAACGGCCCCGTTGCTGGATGTATAAGTGCTGTCCTGAACATCCGGTGCAATGGTCGGCTCCGGTGTAGAAGTTGCAGTCGCTGCCGGTGTAGGAGTCTCAGTCACAACAACCTGCTCTTCCGGCTCAGCTCCGCCGAAATTACATCCTGCTGCAAACATGGAAACACTAGCTGCTATGGTTAAGATTGCTAAAATCTTTTTATTCTTCATGGTATCCTCCTTGATTTTCATTCGGTAAAGGATTGCTGCACATTCATGTGCTTCATAATCCATGCCTGCATAAAATTATCTGTTCATGCAGGTTATCCTGTCCAATGTCTTTACAGAACTTACCAGACGATAAGTCCCTCGGGCTATATTTTACAATTTTATTACAGACCTGTCAATGGATTTCCAAAGTCTGAATCTAAAATTACTGTGAAAATATTATAAACTTTAACCGATTTTTTATACATTTGTGACTAGAGCCTGTTTGAAAAAACCAGTTCTTTTTCTATTTTAGCTCCTGTTTGTCATACTTTTGTAAAATTTAGTTTCCGTACTCATACATATGCAGCTTGTGAAGGGCACGGGTAGCGGCAATGTATCTGCCCCCTATTTTGCAAGTGCACTTGTATCCGCCTCTGGAAACAGAGAAAATACCTGGTCAAATTCCAAAACGGTTTTCCATATCAAACCCTGTATTTTCCAGTTTTTTCTTTCAAAATGCGCGGCTTCTTTCGCCTCAGATTCCGTGCGCGAGGGATCAACATAGCTGTCTCAAACTGTTCCGCTCCCCAGCTGAAGCTTGTTCACAAGCTCATCCAGAGCCGCCTTCCATTGCCTGCTGTTTTTTCCCTTTAAAAAAATTCTTCCACTGGCTGGCCATGACGATCAAACAGATCCATATCTGTAATCCCTGCAAGCTGAGTTCGCATAAGAAGCAATCTCCCACAGTGTTTCGGTGGCTTTTGTTCATGACGATCCCTGCCGGATCTCTTTTCCGAAAAATTTTCGGTAAAAACCCAGGACATCCCTGAGCCTCATCTTCCATAGTCTGGCTTTGTCTCAGAATGGTCATACGGCAGGGAAACATCATTTTTAAGGATCAGATACTGAAGCCTTGAATAATCCTGCATTTCGTCTACTACCAGGTGCTTGATACCATTGTGGCTGGTCTGGCGAAGAAGGCGGTACTTCATAGCAATATAACTG
>VOFC01003999.1_pt1 | contig 43000 bp, 57 predicted proteins | sample 5384161 | NCBI WGS metagenome assembly VOFC01 (sample SAMN12384722, study PRJNA508395) | human gut metagenome | isolation source: healthy gut B | host: Homo sapiens
GATCAGGTAATAGCAGCCGTTTTCCCACGCCAGCTGCCACGGGCTTACGGTGCGCACGGCGCTGCTGCCCTTGTAGCGGAACTGCACCAGACACCCCCGGTTGATGGCGGTGTGCAGCGCATCGATGCTGTACAAAAGGGTCTGGCTGTCGGTCTTGGGGCGGCCGTCCACATACACCTGACGCTGCAGCTGGGTGCCCTCAAAGTCGGAGCAGAGGGCTTCCAGCTTGTGGATGATGCGCTTGCTGGTGCGCGCCGAGATGACGCTGCTGGACTGTACCGCATCCACCAGCAGCTTCAGCTCCGAAAGCTCGAACGCACGGCTGGCCATCCAGTACCCGCCGCCGCGCCCGCGCTGCAGCTGGATGTCGTAGCCCAGACTGCGCAGGGTGTCGATATCGCTGTAAATGCTCTTGCGCTCGGCCAGAATGCCCTGATTTTCCAGCAGCTGCACCAGCTGGGGCACATTCAGGCGGTGGTTCTCGTCGGTGCGCTGCTCTAAGATGCGCAGCAGTGTTACCAGCTTGGATTTCTGTCCTTCCTGCTTGGGCATGGGGCAATACCTCCCGTTACGGTTTATTCCGGCAGCTTTTTGTCAAAGGCGGCGCGGCGCTGGGTGGAAAGGCGGAACATCTCTTCCAGCTTGTCCCGGTCGTCCGCCACAAGGGCGGCGCGCATCTCCTGCAGGGCAGAATCGAACTGGTCGATCTCGCTGATCAGGTTCTGCTTGTTCCACAAAAACAGCTCTGCCCACATTTTGTCGTTGATGCGTGCAATGCGGGTCAGGTCGCGGAAGGAGTCGCCGGTGTATTCGCACAGCGAGGAGTTGTCGTTGGCGCACATCAGGCTTACGGCAATGGCGTGGCACAGCTGGCTGACATAGCCGATCATCCGGTCGTGCTCCTGCACGGTCAGGGTGCAGATGTGCTTGAAGCCCAGCACCTCGGCCAGTTCCTTTGCCCACTGGATGCCCGCCGGGGTGTTCTTTTCGGTGGGGGTGATGATGAAGTTTGCCGGGGCAAAATTCACCTCGGCGGCGTGCTCCACGCTGGAAGTCTCGCGGCCTGCCATGGGGTGGCTGGCAATGAACTCCACCCCCGCCGGGCACAGCGCCTGCACCGGCTCCACAAGGCCGGTCTTGACGCCGGAAACATCCGTAAAGATGCACCCGGGCTTGAGCAGATGGCCGTAGGTGCCAAACCAGTCCAGCAGCGCGGTGGGGTACAGGCCAAAGATGATATGGTCGGCCTGCCGGACAAGATCCTCAAAATCGTGGGTCTTGCCGCCGGCGATATAGCCGTGCTCCAGCGCGTACTGCAAATGTCCCTCGCTGCGGTTGATGCCGTCCACATGGAAGCCGGCGCGGGTCAGCTCCAGCGCGTACTTGCCGCCCAGCAGACCCAGACCCACTACGAGATAACGTTTTGTTTTATCAAGCATCTTCTACCTCCACGCCAAGCGGCGCTGCATCTGCAAAAAAGCCGGGCCAGCTCTTCTGGATGGCTTCGGCATCGTCCACGGTCAGGGGCAGCCCGGCGGCGGCGGCCAGCACCGCAAGGCTCATGACCACCCGGTGGTCGTTGTGGCCGTGCAGGGGGGCGGCGGGGGCGTGCAGACGCTCAGCACAGCCGTGCACCGTGATGGTGCCGCCGTCGCTTTCCAGCACGCCGCCGCAGGCGCGCAGCTCGGCCTCCATGGCCGCGATGCGGTCGCTCTCCTTCAGGCGCAGCCGCTGGGCGTTGCGGATGACGGTGGTGCCCTTGCACAGCAGACCCAGCACCATCAGCACGGGGCCAAGGTCGGGGCAGTCCGCAAGGTCGATGTCCACCCCGTGCAGGGGGGCCTTTTCAAAAGAGATGCCCTCTGCCGTGCGGGTAAACACCGCGCCGCACCGGCGCAAGATGTCCAGAATGGCGGCATCGCCCTGCAGCGTCTCCGGGGCAAGGCCGGTGATGGTCACGCCGCCGCACGCGGCCCCCAGCACCGCCGGGAACGCGGCCTGACTGTAATCGCCCTCCACGGTGTAATCGCAGGGGTGATAGTGCTGCCCGCCCGGGATGGCAAGAGTGTTTTCGTCCAGCCAATGGCTCTGCACACCGAAGGCTGCCTGCACAGAGCGGGTCATATCGATGTAGCTGCGGCTCTCCACCGGCGGGATGAGGTGCAGCGTGCTGTTGCCGGAAAGCAACGGCAGAGCAAACAGCAGCCCACTGATGAACTGGCTGGATACATTGCCTGCAAGGCGGTATTCGCCGGGGGTCAGTGCCCCTTCCACGGTCAGCCCGGCAGCGCTCTGCTCAAACCGCAGGCCCTGCTCCCGGTACAGAGCGTCATACACCGACTGAGGCCGCTCCATCAGCCGCCCGCGGCCGGTGAAGGAAACTGCCTGTCCGGTCAGGCTGGCGATGGGGATGAGAAAGCGCAGGGTGCTGCCGCTCTCGCAGCAGTCCACCGGCGCAGCAAGAGGCACAAAATGCCCCAGCCCTTCCACCACAGCATCGTCTGCGCCGGTGCGCACACGGGCGCACAGCTGTGCCGCTGCGCCCAGCGTGGCAGAGATGTCCTTGCTGAATTCCAGATTGGTGATGTGGCTGCGGCCCTCGGCCAGTGCCGCGCAGAGCACAGCACGGTGGGCCATGCTCTTGCTGGGCGGGGCAGTGATGGTGCCGCCCACGGGACGCGCGTTCTGAATCGTTACCAGCATAGGCCGTTACATATCCCGGCCAATGGCCCATGCCACCTGACGGCACTTTGCCATGGCCTGTGCGAAGGAATCCGGGGTCAGGCACTGTGCGCCGTCGCTCCATGCGTGCTGCGGGTCGTAGTGGACCTCCACTTCCAGACCGTCGGCACCGGCGGCCACGGCAGCGATCATCATGGGCTCCACCAGATTTGCCTTGCCGGTGGCGTGGCTGGGATCCACGATGATGGGCAGGTGGGTCTTTTCGTGGATGATGGGCACTGCAGAGAGATCGAGGGTGTTGCGCGTGTACGTCTCGAACGTGCGGATGCCGCGCTCGCACAGAATCACCTGCTCGTTGCCGCCGGCCATGATGTACTCCGCGCTCATCAGCCACTCCTCGATGGTGTTGCACAGGCCGCGCTTGAGCAGCACCGGCTTGTGCATCTTGCCAACGGCCTTGAGCAGCTGGAAGTTCTGCATGTTGCGGGCACCGATCTGCACCACGTCCACGTACTCCTCAAACTCCGGGATACGGTCCTCGCTCATCAGCTCGGAGACGATGGGCATGCCGGTGGCTTCGCGGGCCTTTACCATATCCAGAATGCCCTCGGTCTCAAGGCCCTGGAAGGAGTAGGGAGAGGTGCGGGGCTTGTAGGCACCGCCGCGGAACAGGGTGGCACCGCCGGCCTTCACGCCCTGTGCAATGCGCAGAGCCTGCTCTGCGCCCTCGATGCTGCAGGGGCCTGCCATGACGGCGATCTTTTCCTTGCCGCCGATCTTCACGCCGCCGCAGTCGATCACGGAATCTGCCGGGTGGAACAGGCGGTTTGCACGCTTATAGGGCGCGGACACGCGGGTGACGTTGTCGATCCACGGGTTTGCCAGCACATCCCGTTCATCGATCTTGGTGGTGTCGCCCACCAGACCGAACACGTTGTAGTCCTTGCCGGTGATCAGGGTCACGTCCAGACCCTGCTTCTCGAATTTGTCAACGATCTTTTCCAGTTCATCCTTCGGAGTCCCTTTTTTAGTGGAGATGATCATGGTGATAATTTCCTTTCGTTTTTACATCACGATATGCGCCTTGCTGGAGCCGTCGGTGCGCAGCAGCTGGGCCAGATAAATGCAGGCGTGCAGGTAGCCCTGCGGGCCTTCCCCGATGAAGTGGCCCTGACAGCCAAAGGACACCACATCCGTTTTGCGGAAGGGCTCCCGCTCGTCCGGGGCGTGCAGCATCACTTCCACGGCGGGTACGCCGCACAGGCGCAGCGCATCCAGAATGGCCACGCTGTAGTGGGCGTAGGCACCAGGGTTCAGCACGATGCCGTCCACCCGGCCCGCTGCGGCCTGAATTTCGTCCACGAGGTCGCCCTCGTGGTTGGACTGGCAGCAGTCGGTCTCAATGCCCAGCTGTTCGCAGCCTGCCTGCACATAGTCCATGATGGCGTTATAATCCAGCTCACCGGGTACGCCCGGCTCCGACCAGCGCATGATGTTGAGGTTCGGGCCGTTAAGAATCAAAAATTTCATCCAGTGCCTCCATGGCGGCATGCAGGGCATCGTCCAGCGTGCCGTTGTTGGGAATGACGGCATCTGCCGCTGCCAGATACAGCGGACGGCGCTGTGCTTCCATCTGGCGCAGGGCGTCCATGCTGGAAGAAAGCGGCCTGCCGCCGCCCACGGCCAGCGCATCCACCGGCCGGTCGATGAACAGAATGACACCGTTCTGGTGCAGAGCACGCAGATTCTCCGGCTTTTTTACAATGCCGCCGCCGCAGGAAATGAGCTGCCGGCCCTCTTTGCCAAAGCGCTGTGTTTCGGCAGTTTCCTTTGTGCGGAAGCCGTCCTCGCCCTCGGCTGCAAAGATATCCGGGATGCTGCGGCCGTCGGTCTTTACGATCTCCTCATCCAGATCCACAAAGGTACGGCCAAGGCTCTTTGCCAGCATCCTGCCGAGGGTGGTCTTGCCGCAGGAAGGCATCCCGATGAGAGCAATGTTCAGCATGTCGCGGCGCAGTGCGGCGGTGATGCGGCGGATCTCAACCGGCGCATCCTCAAACTTGCGGTCAAGGAAATACTCGGCGGCATACACTGCCTGCGCCACCAGCATTTCAAGGCCGCCCACAGCCACCGGCACGCCCGCTTCCTCGGCGCGGAGGATGAGCTCGGTCTTGTCGGGGTTGTACACCACATCCACTACAGCTTCGAGGCCCGGCATGGCGGCAACGTCCAGATTGCACACGCCTACATTGGGGTACATGCCCGCCGGGGTGGTGTTTACCACGATCTGCGCCCCGCTGGAAACGGCCTCGGCATAGCTCAGCTCGCCCTTTTCCGGGTCCGGATGGCGGCTGACGGTGAGCACCTTTGCCGCGCCCTTGTCCCGGGCCACAGCGCTGGTGGTGTTGTGGGTGCCGCCGGTGCCCAGAATGAGCATGGTCCTGCCTGCAAAATTCACGCCGTGGGCGTCGCACAGGTGGGCAAAGCCCATGTAATCAGTATTGTATCCGTAGAGCAGGCCGTTTTTGTTCACCACTGTGTTCACCGCTCCGATGGCCTTGGCCCGCGGGTCGATGTAGGAACAGGATTCCATCACCAGCTTTTTATAGGGGATGGTGACGTTGATGGCCTTGAACTGCCGCTTTGCCAGAAAGGCCCGGGCCTCTTCCTCCGTGGGCAGAGGGCACAGGTCGTAGTGGTAGCCGCAGAGCATCTCGTGGATGATCTTGGAGTAGGAGTGGCCGAGTTTTGCGCCGATGAGTCCGTATTCCATTTTACTCGTCCTCCTTCCGGAAGCTGGTGGGGTGGGTCATCCAAGCCTCGCCGTAGCGTGCCGTGAGCAGGTCGCCCACAGCCAGTGCGGCAGCGCAGCTCTGCACGATGGCGGCTCTGGGCACGATGCAGGGGTCGTGACGGCCCTGAATGGACAGCTGTGCGTCCTTTTTGGAAAGATAGTCTACTGTATCCTGCTGCTTGTAGATGCTGGGTGTGGGTTTGACCACGGTGCGGAACACCACCGGCATCCCGTTGGCGATGCCGCCGTTGATGCCCGCATTGTGGTTGGTGGCGGTCACCACCGCACCCTCCGGTGTCATGCGGAAAGCGTCGTTTGCTTCGGAGCCGCGCATCCCGGCAAAGCCGAAGCCGGTGCCGAACTCGATGCCCTTGACGGCGGGGACGGAGAACACCAAATGTGCGATCTCGCTTTCCACGCTGTCAAAATAGGGCTCACCGATGCCTGCCGGCAGGCCGAGGATGGCAGTTTCCAGCATCCCGCCCACGCTGTCGCCCTCGGCTCCGGCGGCACGGATGGCGGCTTTCATGGATTCTTCTACGCTCTCGTCCAGCACCGCAAAGCCCTCGGGCTTGCTGGCAAGGGCTTCCACCTGCGCGGCCAGCTGTGCGGCATCATCCTGTGCAAAGCGGGTGTCCGCAATGCCAGCGCACTCTGCGATATGGGTGGTGATGTCGATGCCCGCACGGTGCAGTGCGCTCAGCACAATGGCACCGCCCGCCACAAGGGCGGCCGTCACCCGGCCGGAGAAGTGCCCGCCGCCGCGCGCATCCTGAAAGCCGTGGTACTTGGCGTAGGCGGTGTAGTCTGCATGGCCGGGGCGCAGAAGGTCTGCGGTCTTGGCGTAATCGCCGCTGCGGGTGTTGGTATTTTCGATCATCAGGGCAATGGCGGTGCCGGTGGTGCGGCCGTTCACCACGCCGGACAGCAGCTGCACGGCATCTGCCTCCACCCGGGGGGTGGACAGGCCGTCGCCCCGGGCACGGCGCTTGTCCATGCAGGCGGCGAGAAAGGTCTCGTCCACCGGCAGGCCTGCGGCCATGCCGTCCAACACCGCGCCGATGGCGCGGCCGTGGCTCTCGCCGAAAATGGTCAGCGAAAGGTCGCTGCCGAATGTATTTTTCATGGCTTACTCCTCAATGCCCAGCAGGGGACGCAGGCCCTCCACCGGGATGGTCTCGGCGCGCCAGCAGCCCAGACCCGGCACCTTGATAATGGTGATCTGGCCGCTCTGTGCCTTTTTGTCGTGCAGCATTTCAGCCAGCACCTTTTCCTTATCGTAAGTAGTGCGGGTGGGCAGGCCGAGGCGGCGGTACACCGCGCGCACCCGCTTCTGCAGTGCCTTGGATTCGATCATGGGCAGCATGCCCAGCGCCACGCACTCGCCGTGGTAAAGGCCCACGGTGCGGCGGCCCTTGATGCCCTTGACGGCCTCGATGCCGTGGCCGATGGTGTGGCCGAAGTTGAGCGCCTTGCGCATGCCCTGCTCAGTCTCGTCCTGCTCCACGATGTTCTTCTTGAACCGCAGGCTGCGGCAGATGATCTCGCCGATCTGGGCATCCACGTCGCCATTTTCAAAGATCGCGAACAGCTCAGGGTCTGCCAGCAGGCTTGCCTTGACGGCTTCTGCCAGACCGTTGATGAAGTGGCGGCGGGGCAGGGTGGAAAGGGTGTCCGGATCCACGATGACCAGCTTGGGCTGCCAGAAAGCGCCCACGATGTTTTTGGTATCGCCCAGATCCACGGCGGTCTTGCCGCCGATGGAGGAATCGATCATGGAAAGGGTGGTGGTGGGGCAGTTGATGAAGTCGATGCCCCGCATGTAGATGGAAGCGGCAAAACCGGCCAGATCGCCCACCACGCCGCCGCCTACGGCGATCACCAGATCGCCGCGGCCCATGCCGAATTCCAGCATCTGCTTGAGGACGGATTCCAGAATTTTAAAGCTCTTGCTGGCTTCGCCCTGGGGCACCGTGATGATGTGGGCATCCTTGCACTGGTCGGCCACCATCTGGGCGTACTGTGCGGGCACACCACTGTCGGTCACAACGGCCACACGGCGGTCCAGCCGGGCAAACTGGTACAGGTTTTCCAGCGAGCCGCTCTTGACGATGATGTCATAGCTGCGCTCGCCCAGATTCATGGTCAGCTTGGTTCCGATAAATTCACTCATTTGGTATACACTCCTAACAGCCGCACGGTACGGCAGGTGCGGTCAAGCTCACGCAGCAGCGCGGCGGTCTCGTCGGCGGTGGGGTCGCCCACCAGCTCCACGTAAAAATAATATTCAAACGGCACATGAGGCATGGGCCGGCTCTTGATGGACTCCATATTGAAGCCGCTGGCACCGATGATCTGGATCACCTCGCCCAGCTTGCCGGGCTTGTTGTCCACCGTGAACAGCAGCGAGAACCGGTTGCCGCCGGTAGGCTTTTCGCGGCTGAGCACGATAAAGCGGGTGGTGTTGTCGCCGTCGGTGTTGATGCTGGGCACCAGCACCTCCAGCCCGTACAGTGCCGCCGTCTCCACGCTTGCAATGGCCGCTTTGGAGGAGTCGCCGCTTTCGGCCACGAACTTTGCGGCCATGGCGGTGTTGGCCATGGCGGTGGCGGGCAGGCCGAACTGCCTTAAAAAGGTTTCACTCTGGGCGATGGCCTGCTGGTGGCTGTAGACGCTTTTGATCTGGTCGAGCTTTGTGCCCGGCAGCACCAGAAGATTCTGGGAGATGGGCAGATCGTACACATCCACCACCCACAGCGCCGGATGGTTATAGCACAGATCCAGCACGGCGGAAACATCGCCCGCATGGCTGTTCTCAAAGGGAACGACACCCCGGGCAGCATCGCCGCGTTCCACCGCGTCAAACACCTCGTCCCAGGTGGGATAGCTCACAGCCTCGGCGTGGGGGAACAGCGCCCGGAGGGCAATGTGAGCAAAAGCGCCCTCACGCCCTGATAGGCGGCGCGGTTTTGGCTCAGCACCACGGCTTCGTACTGCTTTGCCACGTCCATCAGGTTCTGCACGTGATCCTTATAATAGGGCCGCAGGGCGGGAGACTGAATGCGGGCCGCAGCCTTTTCCAGCACTGCCGTCTCGCGGGCGGCGTCGTAAACGGGCAGGCCATGGGCTCTTTTGTATTCGGCCACCTGCAGCACAGCAGCCATCCGCCGCTCAAACAGCGCAGCCAGCTGGGCATCCACCGTGTCGATCTCGGCGCGTGCCTGTTCCAGTGCGTCCATGGGTTCACATCCTTTTGTATGTATGATAAATACCATCAAGATAATAGATACCCAGTAAGTATACCATAACTGGGACGGAGAAACAACAAAACCTCCGGCGTTTCAAAGGGGAGAATATTTCAAATCAGATATGTGTAAAAAGAACAAAATAGAAAACGAACTCCCTCAGTCAAACCCTTGCGGGTTTGCCAGCTCCCTCAAAGAGGGAGCCTTTGACAAAGCGGAAAAGTTTCCGGTTCTGCCAAGGGCCCCATCCCCGAGGGGGCTGTCGCCGAAGGCGACTGGGGGAGTTTTATTTGCACATTATCTGCTTTTCAGCAGCTCTTCCCGGCTCCTTGCTTTGCCGTAATATCTCCCATAGGGATTATCCAGCGCCTGTGCAAGGGAGACCGACTTTTCCGGCTCTGGCCTTTGCACCGGCTTTGCTGTGCGGTCAAATGTGAACCCGGCGGCAGGCCCGCCGCGCTTTACCCGGAACCGCATGGCTCAGCCCTCTGCACTGGCGGTAGAAACAGCCCCGGCGGTCAGCTTGTTCCACAGTTCTTCGCCGCCCTCAAGCAGGTCGGCGGAGTCCTTGTTCCATGCGCCGCGGATGCCGATATAGTAGTGGCTCAGCAGTTCCTGACTGGAGCCGCTTTCGCTCTGCACAGCATCAGAAGCGTAATCGCCCAGATCAAGGCCCGCCAGCACCGGGCAGTCGGTCCAGCGCTAGACCATGTTCCACCAGTCACTGTCTGCGTCGGACTGGGGCAGGCTGCCGTCCAGATACCGCAGGGTGCCGGTGGTGCTCTGGAACCCGGCCGGGTCGTAGAGGATGAAGATGGAGCTCAGGGCACCCTGAATGTCGGTGGACAGTTTGGTGGTGCCAGCCATGTCAAGGTAGGCGTCCGAGTCATCGCTGCCGAAGTTCATGGTGTAGACGTTCAGCTTGACCACCACCTTGCCGTCGCCGTTCCGGTCCTCACCGTAGGCGGCAAGGGCGTCCTGCAGGGCGGTCTGGGTGGCCTCCGGCAGGTAGTGGGGGGCCACCACGGCTACGTTATAGTCTGCATGGACGGTAAAGAAAGTACTGCCCGATGAAGTTGTAGCCAAAGAACACCACGATGATGCCGATGATGATGACCCACTTGAGATTGTAGTCCCACCAGTTGGCCCAGCGTTCCTTGCGGGTGTACTGGCGCTGTTTGCGGGGCTGGAGGTCTTTGGGGTCGATATCGCGTTCGTAACGGTAGCTTGCCATGGGGCAGTTTCCTCCAAGTTCTGATTTACAGCTGTGCCAGAATGGCCTGACGCACAGCGTCCGGCAGCTGCTTCTGCTCGGCCTTGCTCATGCCTGCAGTCCGGATGGGCGGCAGCACCTTGATATGCACGCTGCCCGGATGGCACAGGTTGCCATTGTTCTCGAACAGGGCACGTGCACCGGTAATGGCCACCGGAACCACCGGTGCGCCGGTCTTGACGGCAATGCGGAATGCACCGGCCTTGAACTCACCGGCACCGCCCTCTTCTCCTTTGTAGCGGGTGCCCTCCGGGAAAATGACGAAGCTCTTGCCGCTCTCCACAATGGCAGTGGCATCGTTCAGGGCGCGCACCGAGGCGCGCAGGTCGTCACGCTGCACGAACACGCAGCCCAGCAGCTTCATCCAGCGGTTGAGCAGGGGAATTTTTTCCAGCTCTTCCTTGGCCAGGATGCCGTGGGGCTTTTCGAGGCTGGCCAGCAGCAGGGGGATGTCGTAGTAGCTGCGGTGGTTGCCCACGAACACGCAGGCCGTATCTTTGGGGATATTCTCAAGGCCCTCCACGCTCAGGGAAACGCCGGTCACCTTTAAAATGCCCCGGCTCCAGTGCGGGATATGCTTGTTGACAAGCTCTTCCACCAGCTGCATGTCGCCTGCAGCCAGAGCGCGTTCCGCCCGGCGCAGCACGCCATAATGGACGATCATATAACCAAATAAGTAAATAAACATCGCAATGGTGCGAAAAATACTCATTGTGTTTTTTCCTCCCTCCGGCAAAATATGCCATTGCCATTGTATCACACTTTTTGCAAAAAAAGGGGAAAATAACACTTTTTTTACAAATCGGAGGATCTGCGGTCTTGCAAAATTGACAAAATCCGGGTATATTTATATCTGTAAAGCCAGCACAATGGCGCTTTCTGCACGAAATGCTTTTTGCCGGCCCAATGGATGAAGAGAGAGGGCCATACGAACATGGGTTTATTTCCTTCTGCAAACGATTTCAAGGCGGGCAAGGGTGTGGAAAAGGACGCTCCCCGCAAGACCGGCGTCCGCCGCTTCTTTGAGCTGGTAGGACGCGACATGAACAGCATGTTTCTGGCAAACCTGCTCACCTGCCTGGGGTTTGCACCGGTCATCTGTCTGGTGTATATCGGCTTTCTGGCAAACAGCCTGCCTGTCATGCTGGCAAGCGCGCGGTGGTGGGCGGCATTCTGGCCGGGCCCGCACTGGCCGGAATGTACGATACCGTCCTGCGCGCGCTGCGCGACGAGGCGGGCTACTGGTGGGTGACCTATCGCCGTGCCTTCAAGCGCAACTTCAAGGCCAGCATTGCGCCGGGCATCTTCTACTGCGTGGTGGTCACGGCGCAGATCTTCCTTGTGTATTTCTGCTTCAATATGCTGAGCAAGGGCACCAATGTGGGGTGCCGCTGTGGGTGGCCACGGTGCTGAACCTGCTCATCTCCAGAGATGCTGTTCGCCTACATGTGGCCGCAGGTGGTGCTGCTGGATCAGCCCTTCAGCCTGACCGTGAAAAACAGCATCAACTGCATGATCGCGTTCCTGCCCCACGCACTGGCGGCTGCCATCGTGCAGATCCTGTTCTGGGGCGTGGTGATCCTGTGCATGCCGCTGGGCCTGCTGCTCATGCTGATCTTCGGTTTCTGGTTCGTCACCGAGGTGTCCTGCCAGATCGTGTACGGTGATATCGACCGGGTGTTCCACATCGAGGAGAACATCCGCAAAATGAAGGACGCCGAGCTGGAAGCCGCCCTGAAAGAGGACTACGGCGAAAGCACCGACGACACCGAAGAGTAAATTTGAACTTCTGCAAAGGAGAGGTGCTCCATGGAACAACGCAACAATCTGGTCCTGCAGGGCACCGAGACCTTTTCCCGCGGGCAGCTGGACAACCTTGCGCTGGACGGCAGTGCCCTTGTGCTGGACAGCGTGGCCGGCGACGCAGCCTGCAATACGGCAGCTACACCACTCCGGAATTTGCCATGCCGGCGTTCTGCAACCTGAGCGTGAGCTGGAACGCCAGCGCCCCCCGGGACACCATGGTGGAGGTGCGGTGCCGGGTATATGCGGCAGGGGCGTGGACGGGCTGGATGAGCTTTGGCAAGTGGGCGCCGGATTATCCCCGGTGCAGCACCCACGCCCAGAGCGAGGACGGCATGATCTTCCTGATGGGGGACACCGTGACGGTGGCCACCCCGGGCGGCGGCACCGGTGTGCAGCTGCAGGTGAACCTTTCCACCAACAACGATAAAGTCGGACCCCGGCAGTGCGGCTGCTGGCGGTGGCGGTGCGCCCCCTTACCTGGGAAAAGCGCCACGGTCACCCGCTGAACCGGCGGCTCTATCTGCCGGAATACTGCCTGAATACCCACGACCCCAGCTTTGGCCGGGAGATGGACCTGCCGCTGATCATGGCGGCGCTGATGAACCGCTGGGGCGAGGATATCCTGCCCGAAGAGGTGGCCTATATCATGGAGGATATGGCCACCAGCAGCACCGCCAACGCGGCCTTTGCGGCAGCCGCAGGCTGCTGCGGCTACCCCTGCTGGCAGGCCTGGATGGACCTTGCCGACCTGCGGGCCCAGATCCACGACGGCTGCTCGGTGGCCGTGCAGGTGGAGCGCCGCATCCGCGGCCAGCGCGACCCGGCCCGTGTGTGGATGGGGCTGCGGGGCTTCGGCCATGATGATGCCGTGATGGCAGACTACGTTCTGCTCAACGACCCCACCGCCGACACCGACGGTGCCGTGAACTGTACCATGGCGCTGGTGGATTTTATGCGCTACTTTACCGGCCGCGCCATTGCGCTGCGGGCAAAACCCCGCGACCTGGCGGCCAACCGGCCGCTGCGGATGCGCTGCGAGCTGGTGCCCGGCGAGACGGCGGGACGTTTATTTTTTGAGCAGCGCGGCGGAGAGGACCCGCTGCCGGAGGTTTTTCCGGCTGGATCGGCCTGCGCGCCCCACGACGGGGTAGCGCACGCCACCACCGCACACCGCAGCTTTGTGCGCATGGAGCGCACCGAGGACGGCGGCATCCGCTTCCCGGAAAAGCTGGCCGCAGGCGGGCGCTTCAGCGTGTATGCCGTGGACCAGACCGGCAGGATGCGGGTAGCGGAGGTACGGCTGCCAAAGCCGCGCCCCGCAAGCACCGGAGCAACCTGTTTCACCCCAACAGGAAAAGCCGGCACCGACCGGCCTGCACCCAAAGCTTTTTTCGGGATAGAAACCACGACATGGGAGGAACACATTATGGCAAAGACGATCATTACTTTGGGCCGTGAGTACTGCACCGGCGGGCGCTTCATCGCTGAGGATGTTGCAAACGCACTGGGCATCAAGCTCTACGACAAGGAACTGATCACCATGGCAGCAAAGCACTCCGGCTTGTCGGAGGAAGCCGTTGCCGCCAGCGAAAAACGGCACACGCACAGCCTGCTGTACAGCCTGTACACCATGGGCAACGAGCTGCCGCTGGGCGATCAGGTGTTCATTCTGCAGAGCCGCATCATCAAACAGCTGGCCGAGGAAGGCCCCTGCGTGATCCTGGGCCGCTGCGGTGACTATGTGCTGCGGGAACGCCCGAACGTGCTGCGCGTGTTCGTGTACGCCCCCAAGGAGTGGCGGCTGGAATACGCCAAGACCAACCCCCTGGTCAAGGCCAAGGACGCCAAGGGCATCAAGGAGGAAGTGGAAAAGACCGACCGCAACCGTGCTGCCTACTACAACTACTACACCCAGAACCGCTGGGGCGATGCCCACAACTATGATCTGGCCATCAACGCCGCCCTGGGCCGCGAGACCTGCGTCAAGATGATCCTGGACGCTGTCGCCGCCAAGGAAAAGACCATGGCTGAGTGACGCCGGGCCGGACGGCCCAAAAAACAATGCTGCTTCGTGGGTAGGGTGCTTTTGTGCTCTGCCCACGTTTTGGGCAACGGCATGCAGAACCCTCCTGTTCAAGCATAAACCCTCGTCTATCATTCAACGTCAAAAGGAGAAATCGTGGAAAACAAACAGCTCAATCTTTCCGAACCCGAAAACATCATGGGCACCATGGATGTCAACCCGCTGCTGATCAAGCTCAGCATCCCGATGATGATCTCCATGCTGGTGCAGGCGCTGTACAACGTGGTAGACTCGATGTTTGTCGCCCGTGTCAGTGAGGAGGCCCTCACCGCCGTCTCTCTGGCCTTTTCGCTGCAGAACGTGATGTTCGCCGTAGGCATGGGCACCGGCGTGGGTGTCAACGCCATGCTCTGAGCAAGAGCCTTGGCGAAAAGAACCAGAAACGGGCCAACGCCACCGCCGAGAACGGCCTGTTCCTGGCGCTGTGCAGCTACCTGGTCTTTTTTCTGGTCAGCTGGGCCTGACCGCATGAAGCCCCTACTTCTACGCCCAGACTGCCGATGCCGACATCGCCGAGCAGGGCATCCGCTACCTGACCATCTGCTGCGTGCTCAGCCTGGGCATGTTCATGCAGGTGATGAACGAAAAACTGCTGGCCGCTACCAGCCGCACCACCCTGAGCATGATCAGCCAGCTGGTGGGTGCCATCGTAAACATCATCCTTGACCCCATCTTTATCTTTGGCTACTGCGGCGAGGCTCTCAGCGGCACCACCGGTGCAGCTTTGGCCACCGTCATCGGCCAGTTCTGCGGCGCAGGGGTCTCCTTCTACCTCAACCTCCGGAAGAACCCCGATATCCAGCTGGATTTCAAGGGCTTCCGCCCCAGCGCCGAAGCCATCAAGCGGATCTACGTTGTCGGCCTGCCCAGCATCGCCATGCAGTGCGTGGGCAGTGTGATGACCTTTGATGAACCTGATCCTTATGGCCTTTCCTCTACCGCCGTGGCCGTGTTCGGGGTGTACTTCAAGCTCCAGAGCTTTGTGTTCATGCCCATTTTTGGCCTGAACAACGGCATGGTCCCCATTATCAGCTACAACTACGGTGCCCGCAGACCGGACCGCGTCGAAAAAGACCATCAAGCTGGCGGTGTGCTACGCCGAAGGCATCATGCTGGTCGGCTTCTGCTTTCCAGTTCCTGCCCCGGCCAGGTGCTGGGGCTGTTCTCTGCCAGCCACGCCATGCTGACCATCGGCATCCCGGCCATGCGGATCATCTGCCTGCACTTTTTGCTGGCAGGCACCAGCATCGTGCTGCAGCTCCGTGTTTCCAGGCCCTGGGCAACGGCCTGTTCAGTCTCATCGTGTCGGTGTGCCGTCAGCTGTTTGTGCTGCTGCCGGCAGCCTGGCTGCTGGTAAGACCGGCAGCGTCAATATGGTCTGGTGGGCCTTCGTCATTGCAGAGATCGTCATCGTGACTGATGAGCCTTTTGTGTTCTATGCCCATATCAACAAGACCATCATCGAGCCCATGTACGACAACGCTGCCGCTGCGGGTAAACCGTTTCAGAACCTGTCCGGCGCAAAGAAAGGAACGTGATCTCTATGGTAAAAAAGCTGAAGTGGAACCTGGTGCTCATGAGCGTGCTGTACCTGGGGCTGGGCATCTTTCTGGTCATGGCCCGGCACGGCGCTGAACATCGTATGCTATGCACTGGGCGGCGTGGTGCTGGCCTGCGCGGCCGTGCAGCTCATCCGCTACTTTGTGGTGGGAGCGCGGGTGTTCAGAGCCAGCTCACCCTGATCTCCGGCATCATCTGCCTGGCGCTTGGAGCTTTTCTGCTGCTGCGCAGCGATATCGTGGCGAGCGTCCTGCCCGTGGTGTTCGGCCTGTTCGTCATCTTTGACGCCATTGCCCGGGTACAGAACGCATTGGACCTGCGCCGCTGCGGCTACGACAGCTGGAAGGGCTTCTGCTGCTGCCGGTGCTCAGCGTGGTGCTGGGCGTGGTGCTGATCGTGAACCCCTTCGGTGCCATGGAGACGCTGGTCATGGCCATCGGCATCATCCTGATCGTCGAAGGTGCCATCAACCTGCTCAGTGCCCTGTACACCGTGCTGGCCATCCGCCGCTTTGCCAAGCTCCACCCCGAGACCCAGTCCATGCTGGAATCCCTGACCGGTCAGGATCTGAACGGTGACGGCGTGATCGCCCCGGACATCGCCCCTGCCGACGTGGAAGCCTCCGCCGTGGAGCTGGATCATGTGGACGAGAGCGCGGAAGTGGAGCAGGAAGACCTCAACGATTAAACTCCCTCCGCCACCGCCGAGGGAGGCTTTGCGCCCCCCCAACTTCGTTCTGGACGAAAGGCTGCCACCGGGGGAGCTGTCGGCAGGAGCAGGCGAGGACGCTGCCAAAAGAGTATTCTAAAATAAAAGCAAAGGAAAAAAAAGATGGAAAAATACGATCTGATCATTGTGGGTGCCGGTCCGGCCGGCATCTTCACCGCTGTAGAGCTGCTGCGCCACGGCAGCAAGAAAAAGATCCTGCTGGTGGAAAAGGGCAAGCCGGTGGAAAAGCGCCACTGCCCCAAGGCCGAGGTGGGCCACTGCGTCAACTGCCGCCCCACCTGCGCCATCACCACCGGCTTCTCCGGTGCAGGCGCTTTCTCGGACGGCAAGCTGAGCCTCTCCTACGAGGTGGGCGGCGACCTGCCCACCCTGATCGGCGAGGAGTTCGCACAGGAGCTCATCCATTACACCGATAAGATCTACCTCGAGTTCGGTGCCGACCCCCATGTGGAGGGCATCTACACCGGCGAGGATATCAAGGAGATCCGCAAAAACGCCATCCATGCCGGCCTGAAGCTGGTGGACTGCCCCATCCGTCACCTAGGCACCGAGAAGGCCCAGCAGCTGTATCTGGCCATCCAGAACTATCTGGCCGACGCCGGTGTTGAGATGCTGTTCAGCACCGAGTGCGAGAACATCATTCTGGAAAACGAGGAGTGCAAAGGCGTGTTCATCAGGGGACCCAAGGACGAGGAAGCCCATGCTGTTTATGCCGATACTGTGGTCATCGGCACGGGCCGCCGCGGTGCCGACTGGCTGGAGAAGATCTGCGCCGAGCACCACATCGCCCACAAGCCCGGCACCGTTGACATCGGCGTGCGCGTGGAGTGCCGCAACGAGGTCATGGAAAAGGTGAACAAGGTGCTGTACGAGTCCAAACTCATCGGCTACCCCAAGCCCTGGAAGAACAAGGTGCGCACCTTCTGCCAGAACCCCGGCGGCTTTGTGGCTCAGGAGAACTACGACAATGATCTGGCCGTGGTCAACGGCCACAGCTTCAAGGAGAAGAAGAGCGAGAACACCAACCTGGCCATCCTCGTTTCCCACAACTTCACCGAACCCTTCAACCAGCCCATCGCCTACGCCCAGAAGGTGGGTGAGCTGACCAACATGCTGGGCGCGGGCCACATCCTGGTCCAGCGCTACGGCGACATTCTGGACGGCAAGCGCACCTGGCAAGGAGCTGGCGCAATCCAACGTCAAGCCCACCCTGAAGGATGCCGTGGCCGGTGATATCACCGCCGCCATGCCTTACCGCGCCATGACCAACATCATTGAATTCATCAAGATGCTGGATATGGTCGTGCCCGGCTTTGCCGCCAACGAGACTCTGCTTTACAGCCCCGAGCTGAAGTTCTACTCCAACAAGGTCAAGATGGACGAGAACCTCGACACCAACATCCGGGGCCTGCACTGCCTGGGTGACTCCTCCGGCTGGACCCGCGGCCTGATGATGGCCTCTGTCATGGGCGTGCTCATGGGCCGGAAGCTGGCCGAAAAGGAAGGTTGCTGATCGCACCTTCCCGCCCCTCAAAACGTAAAAAATTGTAATTTCAGCGCATGAAAAATTCCGAATCCATTACGCCGAATTTGACAGGCAGCGGGTTTTGATGGTCAAGGGATCCCGGTTTATTTTGGAATGGACATGCATTTTCTTGCCAGATTCAATTGATTTTTCAACAAAAAATCGGTATACTATTCCCAGAGTACTGTGCGTTGTGCCCAATGCACAGCGCGCATAGGGAGGTATTGCTATGCACGATTCCCCGGGAAGCGTTGTCACCCAGCTTTGTTCCGGAATCCAGCTTTACAGCGCCGAACGGCGCATTGCGGACTGCATTCTTGCAGATGTAAAGTGGGCTTCCGTGGCCACCTCTGCGGAACTTGCAAAGGCCAGTCACTCGTCCGAGGCCACGGTCACCCGGCTGTGCCACAAGCTCGGCTACGCAAATTATCGCAAATTCCAACTGGAGCTTGCACGGGATGTGCTGGAGCAGCAGGAAACGGAGGCCCGCAAAAGGCCCCCCAATGACCCGCTGCATCAGGCCCTGCTCGATCTTCAGAACAACCGTCAGGAGGAGGTTCAGGCCACCATTCAGGCCTTGAACCTTGTCCAGCTGAGAAAGGTGCTTTCCATTCTGCGGGCGGCAGAGATCATTGAGATCGAAGCCAACGGCAGCAGTCTGCCGTTGCCATGGATGCCTCGCTCAAGCTGGGCAGTCTGGGCAAACGCTGCATGATCAGCCCGGTGCCAGAAAAGGCACGGTCTTTCGCTTCGGCACTGACCCCAAAAGATGCCCTGCTGCTCATTTCCAGCGCAGGCCGCTGCGAGACGTTGGAGACGGCCGCCCGTGCCGCCAAGAAGAACGGCACACCGGTCATCCTCATCACCTGCGACAAGCGCTCGGCGCTGGCAGGCCACGCCAGCTATACCCTGCTGGCCTCCAACCGTATCCAGCGCATTGCCAGCGATATGATGCCTTCCCAGCTTTCGGCAGCGCTGGTGGTGGAGGCGCTCTACTACCTGCTGGTGGGCAATTTTGATCTGAATTAAGCGCAAAAAAGTCCCGGCCGTTCTGGTCGGGACTTTTTGCTGTGTTTAAGCGATCATGCGTTAAAAACGTACTTGTCCATGCGGTGGAACGCCTCCTCGATGCGGGAACGGGGAGAAGCCAGATTCATGCGCAGGTGGCAGGGGCCAAAGAACATGGTGCCATCCTGAATGGCAGCGCCCACATCCCAGCAGGCGTGCTCCACATCCTCAATGGTCTTGCCGTGGGCCTTGCACCAGTCGGTGCAGTCCACGAACAGCATGTAGGTGCCCTGCGGCTTGGAGACGGTGACGCCCTCAAAGTGCTTTTCGATGTAATCGCAGGCAAAATCAATGTTGCCGGTCAACACCTCACACAGCTCGTCCGCCCACTCGTAGCCCTCGGGCTTGTAAGCACCGATCAGGGCGTGCATGGACAGCACATTCATCATGTTGTAGTGGCTCAGGCTGGACTCTCTTGTCCATCCGATCCCGCCACCAGCTGTTGTACACGATGTGGTAGCTGCCCACCAGACCGGCCAGGTTGAAGGTCTTGGAGGGGGCATAGAAGGCGGCGGTGCGCTGGCGGGCATCCTCGCTCACAGACTGGGTGGGGATGTGCTTGTTTCCGCTCAGGATGATGTCCGACCAGATCTCATCGGAGACCACATAGACATCGTACTTCTTGTACAGCTCCATGGCCTTTTCCAGCTCCCAGCGCTCCCACACGCGGCCGCAGGGGTTGTGGGGGCTGCACAGGATGGCGGCATGGATCTTTTTCCTCTTTCAGGTGCTTTTCCATATCCTCAAAATCCATCCGCCACACGCCGTTTTCGTCCTTGACCAGCGGGGTGTGGACGGCCTCGTAGCCGTTGTTCTTCAGGCTCATGGTGAAGCCGCCGTAGGTCGGGCTGTGGATCAGGATCTTGTCGCCCTTGGAGCAGACACAGTTCAGCGCGCTGATGACACCGCCCAGCACACCGTTCTCGTAGCCGATGCACTCTTTGGTCAGGCCCTGCACGCCGTTACGCTTTGCCTGCCACCGGATGATGGAATCGAAGTATTCATCGGTGGGGTTGAAATACCCGAACGCCGGGTGTTTCGTCCGCTCGATGATCTCTTCCTGGATGGTGGGCACGGTGGGGAAGTTCATGTCCGCCACCCACATGGGGATCGCGTCAAAGCCTTCCTTGGGGGCGGCGGGGGCAAAGCCGGTGCCAAGGCCATCCACTGCAATGGCATCCTTGCCGTGGCGGTCCATGATGGAAGTAAAATCGTATTTCATAGCGGTGCTCCTTCTCTCAAAACTTTTATCTGGCCCCACTTTAACACACTTTGCCGCCGGGTGCAAGCAGCCAGCACGTTTCCCCGGATATCGTGCGGAAAAATCACGAATTTTTACGGTAATTGCACGCAAAAAGCCGGTCGGCATACGCCGACCGGCTTTTTTATTGGTATTGACTTTCTGGATCAGCCCAGCATCTCATGTGCGGTCTTGCAGACGGTGGCAGCATCCAGGCCGTACAGCTTGAGCAGGTCCCATGCGGGGCCGGAGCAGCCGAACTTGTCCTGCACGCCCACGCGGCGGACAGGGGTGGGCAGCTTCTCGCTCAGGACGGCGCAGACGGCCTCGCCCAGACCGCCGATGACGTTGTGCTCCTCGGCGGTGATGACCTTGCCGCACTCTTTGGCCGCCTTCAGGACGATCTCCTCGTCCAGCGGCTTGATGGTGTGGATGTTGATGACCCGGGCGTGGATGCCCTCGGCAGCCAGCTGCTCGGCAGCCATACGGGCCTCGTTGACCATCAGACCGGTGGCGATGATGGCAATGTCATTGCCCTCGGTGATCTGTTCGCCCTTGCCGAGCTCAAAGTGGTAGTTGGCCTCATCGTGGAACACAGGCACAGCCAGACGGCCGAAGCGCAGGTAAACGGGGCCCTGCATGGCGTAAGCGGCACGCACAGCGGCACGGGCTTCCACATCGTCTGCGGGGCAGATCACGGTCATGCCGGGCAGGCTGCGCATCAGGGCAAAGTCCTCGCAGCACTGGTGGGAAGCACCGTCCTCGCCCACGGAGATGCCGCCGTGGGTGGCACCGATCTTGACGTTCAGGCGGGGGTAGGCGATCGAGTTGCGGATCTGCTCAAAGGCACGGCCTGCGGCAAACATGGCAAAGCTGGAAACAAAGGGCACATAACCCATAGTGGCCAGACCTGCGGCCACGCCCATCATGTTGCCCTCGGCAATGCCGCAGTCAAAGTGGCGGTCCGGATAAGCCTTGCGGAACATGCCGGTCTTGGTGGCGGCAGCCAGGTCAGCGTCCAGCACCACCAGGTCGTCGTGGCCCTCAGCGGCCAGCTCCTTCAGGGTGTTGCCGTAGCTTTCACGGGTAGCGATCTTTTTCACGTCTGCCATCTTACTTCTCCTCCTCTTCCAGCGCGGCGTAAGCTGCATTCAGCTCCTGCATGGCCTGTGCGTATTCCTCATCGTTGGGGCCCTTGCCGTGCCAGTCAACGGAGTTCTCCATAAAGGAAACGCCCTTGCCCTTGAGGGTATCCAGAATGATGCAGGTGGGCTTTTCGTTCTCAGCGTGGAAAGCGGCGATGGCGCTCTCAATGGCATCAAGATCGTGGCCGTTGATGGTCAGCACATTGAAGTTGAAGGCCTTCAGCTTCTCCTCCAGCGGGGCGCTGTTCATCACGGTCTCGGTGGTGCCGTCGATCTGCAGATGGTTGCGGTCCAACATGACGCAGAGGTTGGACAGGCCGTAGTGAGAAGCAAACATAAAGGCCTCCCAGCACTCGCCTTCTTCCACCTCGCCGTCACCCAGGATGGTGTAAACATTGATGGGCTTACCGGCGTGCTTGGCACCCAGTGCCATGCCGCAGGCGGCGCTCACGCCCTGACCCAGACTGCCGGTGGACATATCCACGCCCGGCACACTGTTCATGTTGGGGTGGCCCTGCAGGTAGCTGCCGATCTTGCGCAGGGTCTTGAGGTCCTCCACCGGGAAGAACCCACGTTCAGCCAGCGCGGCGTACAGCGCCGGAGCCGCATGGCCCTTGGAGAGCACCAGACGGTCGCGGTCAGGATTCTTGGGATCCTTCGGATCCACCTTCATCTCTACGAAATAGAGGTACGCCAGCACCTCGGCGATATCCAGGCTGCCGCCCGGATGGCCGCACTTGGCGCTGTGAGTGCCCTCGATCACGCCCATGCGGATGTGGCAGGCGTGTTTTGCCAGGGTAAGCTTTTCTGCATTTGTCATCTTTGGTCCTCCCGTATGAACCTCAGCGTTTGCATCGGATATGATACGCACCCGGGCCGTACGCCCCTGATGCGCTATTTTTCAAGTCTATATTATCTATTCTATGCAAAAACGTCAAGGTTCTTTCGTCAAAATGTACATCCCTTGGCAAAATCGCTTGTAAATGTTCCCGTTTTTGTTGAAAATGCAGGGCCATTTTGCCCCCGCAAAACATTTTTGCAGCTTTTGGCCGCTTTGCAATATCATCTTTTGCCGCTGTATGATATAATAAGATGAATTTGTTTGCTTTTTTTTCATCATTTTGGGAGGTTCCTATGTCTTTTTCCGCACCCACATCCCGGGCACAGCGCAGCCACAGGATTTTGCCCTGGCTGCTGTACCTGTATGCCCTTGTGCTGTTTGCCATGCACTTTGTCCGCATTTTTGACAACTCCTTCTGGGGAGATGAAGGGTTCAGCATCGGCCTTGCCCAAATGAATGTTTTTGAAATGCTCCAAGTCACAGCGGCAGATAACCATCCGCCGCTGTACTATCTTTTCACACAGCTCCTATATCATCTTCTGGGCAATCACGGATATGTCTATCATCTGTCGGCTCTGATTTCCCTATGGACTCATTCTGATTCTTGCCTGTACAGTGATTTTCAGACAGTTCGGATTGATTCCCGCAGTTGTTGTTTCCACTTTTGCCTCTTTGACTGATACCGCTATCATGTTCAATGTCGAGGCCCGAATGTATTCACTCGGCGCTTTCTTTGTGTTAGCGGCCTATCTGGCACTCCATAACATTCTTCATTCCGGTAAAACCTCCGATTGGGTCATTTTCAGCGTCGCCTCTCTTTGTGCCGCTTATACGCACTACTATGCCCTGATTTCCGTTGCATTCTTCTATCTGGCTCTGCTTTCTCTGCTTCCGCAGGATAAGAGCAGCTTCAAAAAAATCCTTATCACTTATTGTGCCGCAGTGGTCGTCTACCTTCCCTGGCTTCTGGTATTGCTTCCCACTTTCAAACGTGCTGCGGCAGACTGGTGGTCCACCTTCATTCCTTCTCCGATCAATTGTATCGGATTCTTCTTCAATCCTTCTTGGACAGTCCTCATTTTTAGTCTTGCATTCCTTCTTTATTTCACAGCACAGGCCAAGTCGTCCTCTAAATGGCTCTTCGCCCCTGATACGATCTGGCTTTTGACCGGCTTGCTTTCTGCCGCCGGCACCTCCGCAGTCGGGCTGATCGTTTCATATGCCTTTCGCCCGCTTTTTCTCGTTCGATACCTTTATCCGCTCACCGCAGTCGTTTACCTGGTTTTTGGCTTTCTTCTGTCTAAAGTCCGTTGGAGAACCATTCTGTCCAGTATTCTGATTTTGGGAACGCTGGTGTGCAGTCTACCGGATTTCTACCAAACCTATCAGCGGGAAAAGCGCATCGACCTTGCAACCACCCAGTGTCTGGAAGTTATTACCCCCTCTCAGGATGCAGTTCTTTATACAACGAACTACTTCCTAGACTGGACACTCTTTGATTATTACTTTCCGGGACGTGTCCATGCTCAAATCGAATCCTCCAATACTTCTCAGTGCTTCACTTCTTCCGATCCTGAGATCTGGCTCTTTATGGAACATGCGCTTTCTGATGCCGAATTGAATGCAGCCTCCGACAATGGTTATTCTCACACCAATGTCTGTAACAGTACATTTGCAGAAGGCCCCGGTGAAGATTCCTTTTATTACATCTACAAATTTCAAAAATCGGCAAACACCACCCCGTAACCATCCTCATCCGTTGAGCTTGACAAGGCGGCTTTGCATCTGCTATACTTTTTGCACAATTCCCGGCTGAAGCCGGGGCTTTGCGGGCCGAAGCCCGTGTTTCTCCCCGCAAACATTATTTTGGAACAGACACCATGAAGGGGTCTGCCGCTGGCGCGCGTGCTGACGGCAGGCCCTTTTTGTCTGTGCATTTTCAGGAGGAATCATTGATGAATACCAAGACCCGTTCCACGACCCGTGATCTGGTGCTGGCCGCACTGTTTCTGGCACTGGCCTTTGTGCTGCCCATGATCACCGGCCATGTGCCCCAGATCGGCAATATGCTCTGCCCCATGCACTTTCCGGTGCTGCTGGCCGGTTTCGTGCTGGGCGGCCCCTGGGGCCTGGCACTGGGCTTTGCCGCCCCGCTGCTCCGCTCGGTGCTGTTCGGGATGCCCCCGATGTACCCCATTGCCATCGCCATGGCCTTTGAGCTGGCCACGTACGGCGCTGTGGCCGGTTTCATGTACCGCAAGGTGCAGCACACCCTGCCCATGATCTATGCCACCCTTGTCACCTCGATGGTGGCAGGCCGCCTTGTCTGGGGTGCGGTGCGCTTTGTGCTGGCCGGTCTGTCCGGCTCCAGCTTCCGTTCAGCGCGTTCCTGTCCGGTGCAGTGCTCACTGCCGTGCCCGGTATCGTGGCACAGCTCATCCTCATTCCGCTGATCGTGGCTGCACTGCAGAAAGCAAAGCTGACGGCTTAAACCCCCTGCGCTGGCCGAACCCACACAGCAAAAAAGCCCGGAACCGTACCTGCTATGGCGGCAGGTGGTTCCGGGCTTTTCAGTTCATATTACAGTGTGGCAGCAGCTGTAACAAAAAAGAAGGAGAATCTTCAACCGGCAAATTGGAGAAGATCAGCCGGCAAAGCTTGCATTGACAGCGCGGCGGTTGCTCTGGTTGACAAAGTTCTTCTTTGCGCTCTCGAGCAGGCTTGCAAAAGCCAGGCCAATGCCGCAGTTATCGGACACGCCCTCGGTGACAGTCAGGTAAGCGTCCATCATAGTGTTGTCCAGAATAGCAGTGTTCTTGTTCATCATAATAAATATCCTCCGTATATCGGTAAATGTCATTGTGTTTTTTGGCAGGGCCTCTGTCTCCCTGCATCCTCAGAGCGGAATCTCTCAGAACGCTTCGTTCTTTTGTTCCCCTCTCTGAGGACGGCCATATTATGCCACTCAATTATGAAATCGTTTTATAAATTCTATGAACAAACTATGAATTTAGTGATACATTTTTAACGTTCTTTCGTTCTTTGCGCAACTAGCACAAAACGTTTTTTATGAAAAAAAATAAAGTTCTTGTATACATGGACGATTGAAACCTTGTTTGGAAAGTTTTTTCAGATTTTCTCTCCGTTTTGCCCAGAATTTCTTCTGTAAAAGGGGATACTCTCATGCAAAATCCGTCAGAATCCGTCAGTTTCCAACAGAACGAGGGCTTTCCTGTGCAAAATGCCCAGAAAAAAGTTCCAAACAAAAAGGCCGCCGTGCCAGCAGCACAGCAGCCTTTGAAAAGCCATTTCAGTTTTGCATCACTTGCACAGGAACACCGGCAGGGGCTTGCCTTCCTTGCGCCACTGGTGATATTCCGCAGTGGCAGCAAATTCCACGTCGCCGGCGGAGTTCAGGGCAGTTTCCACGGAATCCTGCACCACGCCGATGATAAAGCCGACACCGACCACCTGCATGGCGATATCATTGGAGATACCGAACAGGGAGCAGGCCATGGGGATCAGCAGCAGGGAGCCGCCAGCCACGCCGGAAGCGCCGCAGGCACCCAGAGCGCTCATCACCGAAAGAAGGATGGCGGCGGGCAGGGACACCTGAATGCCCAGCGTATTGGCCGCTGCCAGCGTCATAATGGTAATGGTGATGGCGGCACCATCCATATTGATGGTAGCGCCCAGCGGGATGGAGACGGAATACATATCCTTATCCAGCCCCAGCTTTTCGCACAGATCCATATTGACCGGGATGTTGGCGGCAGAGCTGCGGGTGAAGAAGGCCGTCAGGCCGGACTCGCGCAGGCAGCGGAGCACCAGCGGATACGGATTGCAGTGCAGATAGATAAAGATGATGAAGGGGGAGACCACCAGCGCCATGAACAGCATCGTGCCCACCAGCAGCAGGAGCAGCCTGCCGTACTGGGTGAAGATGGGCAGGCCGTTGCTGGACACGTTGGTGTAGACCAGACCCATGATGCCGAAGGGTGCCAGATTGATGATCCAGCGGACGATCTGGGAGACCGAATCCGCCGTGTTGGCCAGGAACAGCTTGGTGCTGTCGGCACCGTACTTTTTCATGGGCCAGACCGAACAGGCAGGCCCAGAACAGGATGCCGATGTAGTTGCCGCTCATCAGGGCGCTGACGGGATTGGCCACAAAGTTGGTGAGCAGAGTGTTCATCACCTCGCCCAGACCCTGGGGCACCACCTCAGACTCTGCCGCCTCGGCCAGAACGACGCTCTCGGAGAACATAAAACTGGTGATGACTGCAATGGCCGCCGCCAGGAAGGTGGTCAGCATATACAGCCAGATGACCGTGCCGAACCGGCGGTCCAGCCGGGAGGAACCCTGTGCCAGCGCGCTGGACACGATGACGAACACCAGCACCGGCGCAATGCCCTTCAGGGCACCCACGAACAGGTTGCCGAATTCTTCCACCCAGCCCGCACCGGGCACGGCCAGTGCCAGCACCGCACCGACCACAAGGCCGATGACGATGCGCAGGATCAGGCTGGTGGCGTTGTACCTTGCCGCAACCGCTTTCAACGTTTTCATAACTTTTCTACTCCCCTATCCAGATTGTGCGCCTATTGCGCACAGTTTTCCCATTCCTCTACACGGAACAAGTACGATTATACGCCTCGCAGGCCGAAAAGTCAAAGATTTTTCCCGCTTTTTTTGGTTTTTATTTCAACGTGTACTGACAGGAGCTTTTTTCACTGTCCGTGCATAGAATACAGATCCCACAAAAAGAGACCGCACCCCGTGTGTTTCGGGATGCGGTCTGTTCCTGCTTTAGTCGAGATAGGACACCTTGCCGGGCACAAAACCCTGAATGCCCATGCCGGGCGCATCGGAGACGGTGATGTTCTTTTCGGTAAAGACGGCACCGCCGAGGATGTGGTCCTCGCTGCAGAGCACCGGCCCGTCCAGATCGATCTTGGTGATGATCTTCTTGGCGCAGGCCAGCTCCACTGCGGCGTTGACCGAGATCTTCGCTTCCAGCATACAGCCGATCATGCACTCGACGCCGTAGACCTCAGCGGCGGCGGCAATGCGCAGGGCATTGGTGATGCCGCCACACTTCATCAGCTTGATGTTCACCAGGTCGGCCGCGCCGGTCTGCATGATCCGCAGGGCATCTGCCGGGCTGAACACGCTCTCGTCGGCCAGCACCGGTACATCGGCATGGCGGGTGACATACTGCATTCCTTCCAGATCCGCGGCAGGCACGGGCTGCTCCACGAACTCAATGTCCAGCCCCTTCTCCTGCATCTGGTTCAGGATGCGGACCGCCTGCTTGGCATTCCAGGCCTGATTGGCATCGATGCGGAGCTTGATGTCCCGGCCCACGGCCTGCCGCACCGCGGCAAGGCGGGCCACATCCAGCTCAGGGTCGATGCCCACCTTGACCTTCAGGCAGTCGTAGCCGCGCTGGACGGCGGTGCGGGCATCCCGGGCCATCTCCTCCGGCGGGTTGACGCTGATGGTGATATCGGTCACGATGTTCCTGCGGGCACCGCCCAGCATCCGGTAAACAGGGGCACTGTACTTCTGGCCCAGCAGATCCCACAGGGCCATATCCACAGCGGCCTTGGCGCTGGTGTTGTGGACAAGCGCCTTCTGCACAGCGGCGGTCAGATCCTCAAATTCATCGAGGTCGCGGCCCAGCAGGGCAGGGGCGATATGATCCTGAATGGCACCGAGGATGGCCCCGGTGGTGTCGCCGGTGATGACCCCGGTAGGGGGCGCTTCGCCGTAGCCCACAGCTCCGGTATCGGTGTGGAGCTCCACGATAACATCCTCAACGCTGTTCACAGTGCGCAGTGCCGTTTTGAACGGCACCCGCAGCGGGGTGGAAATGCGGCCCAGCCGCACCTGTGTGATCTTCATAGTCCCTGTCCTCCTTCTTATTCCAGCGGCAGGTTTGCCAGCTTCACAATGGCGTTTGCAATGATCTGGGCGTTCTGCACCAGACGTTCCAGATCGATGCATTCATCGGGCTGATGCTCTGTGACCGGGTCACCCGCGAACAGAGGGCCAAAAGCCACCACGTTGGGCAGCATCTTGGCGTAGGTGCCGCCGCCGATGCACTTGGGCGGGGCATTGTCGCCGGTGGCATCCCGGTAAACCTCCAGCAGGGCGCTGACCAGCGGGGTCTCGGCAGGGTAATAGAGCTTTTCCTTGTGCACCTGCCCATCCAGCGCCCAGCCTGCGGCCTCAAAGGCGGCCTGCACAGCGGGCTGGCAGTCTGCCCGTTCCATGGTCACAGGATAGCGGTAGTTCAGCTTGACCCACAGATGCTGCGCGTCGCCCTCGATCAGCCCCCAGTTGCAGCTCATGGGGCCGGAGAGCGCATCCTCCAGCCGGTGGCCCAGCAGGCGCTCGCCGTAGGGATCGGTGCCCAGCTTCTCAGCCAGAAAGTGCACAGCCTGCTTGGCATCCCCCTCCAGCGGCAGCCGGTCAAGGTAGCACACCAGCCGCCCGATGGCGTTTTCGCCCTGCTCCGGGTGGCTGCCGTGGGCCGAAACGCCCACCGCTTCCACCTGATAGCCGCCGGGGATGGCTGTCACGGTGATGTGCTCCGCATCCGGCAGGGAGGCCCCCGCCGGGGCGGTCAGCACAGCGCAGGCGTAGTCCGGCACCACATTGCCGGCCACGCCGCCCTGCACCCTGCTCAGCTGCCAGGCACCGGTTTGGTGCAGCTGCACAGCATAGCTCTCGTTCAGGATGCCCTTTTCGCCGTTGATGAGCGGATACTCGCCGTCCGGGGTGAAGCCCAGCACCGGGATCTCCCCGCCGTGGGCCTTGTAGTACAGCACGTCCCGGTCATTGGTCTCCTCGTTCAGGCCGAACAGCAGCCGGACACGACGGTTGAGCGGAATGCCCAGATCCCGGATGGCCTTCAGCGCGAACAGGCTGGCCACCACCGGGCCTTTGTCGTCAATGGCACCCCGGCCATACAGCCTGCCGCCCTCGATCTCGGCGGCGTAGGGCGGGTGATGCCAGCCCTCGCCCTCGGGCACCACGTCCAGATGCCCCAGCACCGCCACCATCTCGTCCCCGGTGCCGATCTCGCACCAGCCGATGTACCGATCCATGTCGGTGGTCTCAAAGCCAAGCTCATGGCAGAGGGTCAGCGCCTCGGCAAAGCAGGCATCCACCTCCTCGCCAAAGGGCTTGCCCGGCAGCGGGTCGGCCTCCACACTGCGCCTGCGCACCAGCCGCTGGAGCGCCGCCACCATCTGGGGCCGCAGCGCCGCCACGGCCTCGTTCAGTTTTTTGTCCATACGTTCCACCCCTTTTGTGATTCATTTCACAGCTTGTATTATAGAACGATTGCCCCCGCTCCACAAGCCCCCAGTTCCACGAAAAAACGCCCCCGCATACTTCATCAGAAGTATCCGGGAGCGCTCGGTTTCAATTGAAAATTGTCAAATCCTATGATATACTGTTTTTAATGCTGGTAACAGCAGGAAAAAAGGTGCTGTCTGCAAGCAGGTGGTCATGCTTCTCGCTCCTGGTGTGCTTACAACGCCGCGCAAAGATGTTGCTCCGGGAAACGGAACTTTTTGATTTTGTACCCTTTCCCGGGAGCCTTTCAGGCGAAGGGAGGGATGTCGAATGTCTCTGACAGAAGTTTGTGACTCTGTTGACGGTAGTGATCAGTTTGCTGGCTCTGCTTGTCACCGTTGCGAAAGCCGCATTTGATGCTGGCTGGAAGATTTCTCACGAGAAGAGCAATAAAAACTCCGTTATAAAAAGATTGACCGCCAGAACCCCCAACTCAAACGGTCAATCTTTTTTGATCCACTAGAAACGGGAAGCTGACCAAACATTGCTCGTCAGCACCTTTTCTATTTGTAGTATAGTCAATTTTAAACGATTTGTCAAGGGATTATCCACCACTGTCAAACTGCCGTCTGTTTTTGTTCTTTTTTTTTTTTTTCAGCGGATTTTTTTGAAAAAGGGTGAAAGGATTCCGCGCGGCGTGTATTTAAGGAAGTAAGAGCATCCATTTTGCCGGAGCTCCACTTCCGGCCCAAAGAAAGTGAGGGACCCTCTATGAAAAAACGACTTATCAGCCTTCTGGTGGCGCTGTGCATGGCGGTAACGCTCATGCCTGTGTCGGCAATCACAGCGTGGGCGGAGAAGGCGGCAGTTCGTTTTTTTTTTCTAACTCGACTACATTAAGAATCGATTGAAAATGGCTATCCTGTCGGTTCCGGCGGTGAGGACTGGAGCTATGATGCTACAGATAAAGCCTTTTTGACCTAGCCCCCGAAAACCCCTACCTATGATTTGAAAGAGTGCGGATAACATCCGTCAGGATCCAAAGAGTATTTTATGCTCTGCCATCATAAGGAAAAACGCAGACCTGATTGTAAATGGTAATTATATTTTGGAACGCCGTGAAATCCGATTGGTTCCAGTATTACGACAATGATGGCATAAATAACGGAAAAATCAGTGGCGGTTATTTTCAATTCTTCTTCCTCTTCCATCATAAATCATGGTTCTATCACTGGTGGAAAATTTCTCCATGCCATATCCAATGAATCCAGTGGCACGATTGAAAATGGCACATTTATATCCGTTACCAACACCGGCACCATAAATGGCGGCATTTTTCGTAAAAAGCCAGAGGGTGGCCATGTTGCTAAAGGCTATACCTTGAATGTGAACCTCCAGAACACTGGTATCTATAAGATTAGCCGCGCAACAATCAATGGTCTCATCGGTGGCTGTTATATTATTCCCAATTCCGACCATGATACCAGTGTCACCATCGAATATACTTTTTGCCCCTATCAGTCAACCAATATTATTTCCTATTGATGTTACATTCGGAGACACAAACGGCACACCTTGTTTGTTAAAAGATTGGGCACCAAGTGCAAACTATTCTACTGACCATGCACCCTCTGATAGTTTTTTTTTGTCACTTTCACCGCACCATCCACTGGTACAGACACCGTTACCCTGAGCATGCTGACCCGGCTGGTAATTGACGAAAACGGCTACCCCGTTGGCCCTATGGGCAGCAACAAAAAATACAGCGGCAACGGCTGGAATTTTGATGCGAGCAATAACACGCTGACGCTGGAAAGCGGCAGGTATGATTTCTCCGGTGAGGAAAACGCACTGCGCCCCCTGAACCCGGCTGTGAAGTTGGTGGTTGAATCCGGTGCCAAGCTGACCGGCGGCGCGTTCAAAAACGAGCCCACCGTTAAAGGTGCAGGCACTGATACAACTGATACATTCAAAAAGTCACCCTGAACGGAACCGGTTCTATCACAGCAGTCAATGGTCTTGCGTCCGGCGACTGGGGCAACAAACTTTATGCAGTCAAGACCGGGAATAATACCATTACCGCCAGTGAACCCATCCTTGATATCAACCGCATTTTATTGGAAAACGTATATCCGGATTCTTCCAACAAAAAAACCGTGTGCATCAATATACAATTTCTTAATTCTGTGAGTGCTCTTGATCCGGAAGCGAATATCATACTGAACCAGGCTTCCCATGGTTTGTCTCTTATCATGGACAGTGATGGCACACCGGTTATAGGCAATGCTCCTTTTAAGCCCGATGGCAATCTTTATAATTATTGTGGCAACGGTTGGCATTACCAGGCGTTAAGCGGCGACCCCGGCACCGTATATCTGGAAAAAGCGGCAACTATAATTTCCTCTACACTGACCCTGTTAACAAGAAGGGCGAAAATTTGCGTTCCGTAAATTGCGGCATTGTTAACGAAGGCAGCACCATCGAGGACGGTGTTTTCAACACTCTGGCAGCAAATGGTTTGCCCTACAGCACTTCGAGCAAGACCCCCAATCAAAGGCGGCACATTTGCAGCTGGTCTAGCTTTTGGACAACGACGGCGAGATAACCGGCGGTGCATTCAACGGAAAGGATAGTGTGCTCAACAAACTCTCAGGGGCACCGTAGTAAGCGATACTGCGCTCAGTGGCGATTATCGCTCTGTTACCGTGAATGGTGGAGCCATCTTGAAGGTAAACGACACGCATCCTCTCGTCCCCGATGAAACTGGCTATGATTTGGTGCAGGGCACCACATGGGATCTGTATTCTTATGCAGGCACCGTCCTCACCGTAGAATCCAATGTAGATATTACGAATATCAACGGTCAAAAAATCGGCGACATTCAGCAGCTACTACCTGAACGGTGAAACCGACAAAACAGTGGTACGCTTTGTGATGCCCGACAGCGATGTGGAGTTGAACTCGACCAAAATCGTTGTTCCCGACCCGAAGCCCGAACCCAAACCCGAGCCCGAACCCGAAGCCCCCACCTACACCCTGACGGTGAAGGGCGGCACGTTCACCTACAACGGCGGCGAAGCCATGACCAGCGCCAACGTGCCGGTGGATGCCGAGGTCAAGGTGACGCTGAACCAGAGCGCCGTGCCCGAGGGCATGGTGTTCGACCTGTGGGCCATGGATGAAGCCAGCCTGCTGGGCAACCCGGCGGTCGCCTACAACCAGGAGAGCTTTACCATCCCGGCGGGCAGCGTGGCCAAGGGCAGCACCGTGACCGTGGAAGCCCAGTACCGGGATGCCACCATCGAAAGCGAGCCCAGCATTCTGGGCACTGCCGCCATCATCGGCGTGGCCGGTGCAGGCACGGCAGTCATCGTGTGGCAGGGCTACCGCATCGGCATGGAGCTGTACGAGAAGTATTTCCAGCCCACGCCGGAAGAAACTGCGGCAGAGCAGCCCGCCCCGGAAGCTCCGGCAGCAGCTGCCGCTTCCTGAACGCAGGCGCACCCGCTCCCTTCCACGGCTGACAGAACCGCATAAAAACAGCGCCGCTCCATCGTTTCCGGTGGGGCGGCGCATTTTTGCGGTTCAATCCCGGCGCAAAGGCAGGGTAAGGGACATTTTCTGGTAGGCAATGCGGGGCGTGCCATCCTCCACATGGATGATGCCGCACTTGGTAAAGCCGTTTTCTTCCAGCAGGTGCTGCATGATCTTGTTGTCGGCGTGGGTGTCGGCCCGCAGGCTCTCGCAGTGTTCCAGACACCAGGTGATCACAGCGGCGGCAACGCCGGGGTGCCTGCCCGCCGAAGCCAGCCGGTGGATGGTGCCGTAGGGCAGGGTATCGTTCAGCCACTTGCCACCCTCGATCCGGGCATAGGTGGGGTCCGGGCCAAGGATAAAGGCAAACACGCCCTCCAGCTCGCCGTTGACAAGGTAGAGGAACAGCCGGTTGGAATCAATGTCCTCTTCCAGCAGCTCCTGCGGCGGGAAATGATCTCCCCACTGGGTGGGGTTGCCGGAATCCGCCATCGCCTGCCGGGCGCGGGCATAAATTTTCAGGATCGCATCCAGATCTGCACGTCTTGCTCCACGAAACATCGTCATCCAACCTCTCTTCCGGCAGGCCGCTGCCCGCCCTGATCGTTCTGCCTTAATATAACACAAAACGGCCCTCTCCGTCAAAGCCTGCTGCAAAGGCGGAGAGGGTCGTTCACTGATGCACTTATGTGCGCTGGCTGCGTGCCCGGCGGTACTCCCGGGGGCTGACGCCGTAGCGCTCATGGAACAGGCGGTAGAAGTAGCTGGTGTTCTCGTAGCCGACGTAAGCAATGATCTGCTGGATGTTCCAGTCGCTGCGGCGGAGCAGCCGGGCGGCGGTCTCCATCCGGTGCTTCTGGAGCAGCTCCTTGTAGGTCTTGCCGGTCTGGGCACGGACGCACTCGCTGACATAGGCCAGCGAGACGCCGTAGCTGCGGGCCACATTGGAAAGGCTTGCTTCCCGGTAATTCTGGGTGATCTCGTGCAATGCCGCCTGAACCAGCGCTTCCCGGCTGACCGCCTCGCCGCGCGCTTCCAGCGGGAAATTTTTGGTCTGTACCATAGCGTTAAAACCCTCCGTTGCGGCAGCGGCGGGCGGGGACAGGGGGATGCCGGACACCCGCCGCAGCCAGTTCATCAGGCTTTCTGGGGAAGCCTTTCTGCCTATAATACGGGCGGGTGCACTGGGGCACAGAAATAATTGCAGAAAGCTCAAATTTTTACAGAAACAAAAGATCAGAACATATTTTCGTTATGATAACGCCCGCTGCGGACGAACTCCACCCACTCGGCCAGATTGACAGCATGATCACCGATCCGCTCCAGGTACTTGATGACCATCAGCAGATCCAGCGCGGCATCCACCTTGCCGGGGTCGGCAGCGATCTCCTGGGCCAGCGTGTGCTTGATGGCGTTGAAGTCGTAGTCCACCTCATCGTCAGCGGCAATGACCCTACGGGCGGCCGTCTCGTTCTCTGCCGTCAGGGCAAGGGCGTCCTGAATCATCTGGTGAGCTTTCTGGCCCATCCGGATAGCCTGGCTCACAGCAGGGTCACCCTCCTTGCGGACGGTAACCAGATGGGGGATGATCTCGGCGATATCGGAGGCGTGGTCGCCGATGCGCTCCACATCCGTGACGACTTTCATAGCCGTGGAGATGCGGCGCAGATCACCGGCCACGGGCTGCTGTCGCAGCAGCAGGGTCATGCAGCGGTGCTCGATGTCCCGCTCCATGTTGTTGATGCGGCCATCGCCCTGCGACACGGCGGCGGCAGCCTCCGCATCGGCGGTGCAGAGGGCTTCCATTGCAGCTTCCACGGCATCGGCAGCGCTCTGACCCATCTCGGTCAGGGCCGTTTTCAGGGCGGCAAGGTCATTTTCGTATTGTGTACGGTTGCTCATTGCGTTTTTCTCCTTAGCCGAACCGGCCCGAAATGTAATCCTCGGTGCGCTTGTCCTGCGGGGTGCTGAAGATCTGGGCCGTGGGGCCGACTTCCACCAGCTCGCCCAGCAGGAAGAACGCGGTGCGGTCGCTGATGCGGGCTGCCTGCTGCATATTGTGGGTCACGATGACCACAGTGTAGTTCTTTTTCAGCTCGCTCATCAGCTCCTCCACTTTCATGGTGGAGCCGGGGTCCAGGGCGCTGGTGGGTTCGTCCATCAGCAGCACTTCGGCTTGACAGCCAGGGCGCGGGCAATGCACAGGCGCTGCTGCTGGCCGCCGGAAAGACCCAGAGCGCTCTTTTTCAGGCGGTCCTTGACCTCGTTCCAGAGGGCGGCACCCTTCAGGGAGCTTTCCACCAGCTCGTCCAGCTCCGCTTTGTTGCGCACACCGTGGAGCTTCGGGCCGTAGGTGATGTTGTCGTAGATGCTCATGGGGAAGGGGTTGGCCTTCTGGAACACCATCCCCACCCGGCGGCGCAGGGCGGTGAGCTCCATCTCCCGGGCAAAGATGTCCTGGCCTTTGAGGCGGACATCCGCCCTCGATGCGGACGCCCGGCACCAGATCGTTCATCCGGTTGAGCGTCTTCAGGAAGGTGGACTTGCCGCAGCCGGAGGGTCCGATCAGGGCCGTGATCTCCCGCTCGCCCACGTCCAGCGAAATATCTTTCAGCGCCTTGAAATCCCCGTACCAGAGGTTCAGGTTTTTGGCTGTGAGAATGGGTGATACGTTTTCCATAGTTTTCCTCTTGTATTGACTCCCTCAGTCGCGGCTATGCCGCGCCAGCTCCCTCTGAGAGGGAGCCTTTTGCGTTGCGGGCAGGATAAGCCTCCCTCCGTGAGGGAGGTGGCATCGCGCAGCGATGACGGAGGGAGTTATTTACTGCTTCTGTTTCAGTTTGGTTTTGGCCAGCCGGGCCGCCAGATTGATGACAAGCACCAGCACCAGCAGCACGGCACCAATGGCCCAGGCCGAGGCAAAGTCGCCATCCTCAAAGGCACGCAGGTACAGCAGCACCGACAGGGTGGCACCGTTGGAGGTGTAGGCCTTGACCACGCCCTTGGCAATGACCTCGGCCGCACCGGCGGTGAACAGCAGCGCGGCGCTCTCGCCCACGATGCGGCCCACGGCCAGGATGCAGCCGGTGACGATGCCGTCCATGCTGCAGGGCAGCACGATGGTGCGGATGATGTGCCACTTGCCGGCACCCAGACCCAGCGCACCCTCGCGGTAGCCCTGGGGCACCGTTTTCAGGGATTCCTGGGTGGTGCGGATGATGGTGGGCAGGTTCATGACGACCAGGGTCAGGCTGCCGGACAGCAGGCAGGTCTGGAAGCCCAGCGCCTGGCTGAACACCAGCATGCCCACCAGACCATAGAGGATGCTGGGGATGCCGGCCAGCGTCTCGTTGGTGAACTCGATCACCTCAATCAGACTTGCGGTTCTGAGGCGTATTCGGTCAGGTAGACGGCCGCGCCCACACCCAGCGGCAGCACGATGAGCAGGGTCAGCAGGATGACGTACAGCGTGTTGAGGATGGCCGGCAGGATGCCGTCCGTGCCTTTCAGCACGCTGGCGGTGGTGGTGAGGAAGTTCCAGCTGATGTGCGGCACACCGCGCACCAGCACCATGCCCAGGATGCCCGCCACCAGTGCCATCACCAGCACAGCCGAGGCCCAGACCAGAGCGTTCATCACGCGGTTCCAGGTGCGGCGGGAGGCAGAAGCACTGTTATTCATCGCGCTTTCCTCCCTTCAGCACCACATTGAGCAGGATATTGATGCCCATGATAAAGACGAACAGCACCAGCGCAATGCTGAACAGCGCCTGTTTCTGCAGGCCGCTGGCGTAGCTCATCTCCTTGGCAATGGCGGTGGTCAGGAAGGTAACGCTGCGGAACAGGCTGTCCGGCATGTTGGGGCTGTTGCCAGCCACCATCATCACGGCCATGGCCTCGCCGATGGCGCGGCCGATGCCCAGCACGATACCGGCGGCAATGCCGCTTTTGGCAGCGGGCACGCTGACCTTGAACCAGGTCTCGGTGTCGGTGGCACCCAGGGCCAGGCTGCCCTGCTCATATTCCGGCGGCACAGCGTTGAGCGCTGTGACCGACACGGACACGATGCTGGGCAGGATCATCACCGCCAGCACCACAATAGCGCTCAGCAGGCAGGCACCGGAGGCCTTGCCAAAAGTCTTGGCCACGGCGGGCACCAGCACCTGCATGCCCAGCAGGCCGAATACCACGCTGGGGATGCCGCTCAGCAGCTCAATGGCGGTCACCACTACGGTGCGCACCTTCGGGCCTGCGGCCTTGGAGAGGAACACCGCCGTCAGCAGGCCAATGGGCACACCGATCACGGTGGCACCCAGCGTGCCGTAAACGCTGGACAGGATGAAGGGCAGGATGCCGTAGGCCGGGTCGGCCGCGGTGGAAGCCCACCGGGTGCCGAACAGGAACCGGAACAGCCCGATCTTCTGGATGGCAGGCACACCGGAGAGGACCATGTACACCGAGATCAGGAGCACACAGCCCACGGCCAGAATGCCGCAGAGGAAGAAAATGAAGTTCATCACGGCTTCCAGCCACGCAGCAGGGGTTCTGGGGAAGAGAAATCTTTTTGTTGTTCATAGCATCATTGCTTTCCGCAATTACTCATTCACAGGAACAGCACCGGCAGTGCGGATCAGGTCCGCAGCGTCCGTGCTGGTGGCAAAGTCGAAGAATGCCTGCGCCTGCTCGGACAGGGTGACAGACTTGTTGGTGACGAACACGAAGGGACGCTGGATCTTGTAGCTGCCGTCCTTGACGGTATCCTCGCTGCACTCCACTCCGCCAACGGTGACCATCTTCACGGTGTCGCCCACGGCAGAGAGGGAAGCGTAGCCGATGGCCAGAGGGTTGGCCTCCACAGCGCTGATGACAGCGCCGGTAGCGGTCAGCTCCTGCGCGTACTTGCAGCTGTCCTTGACATCCACGATGCTCTCAAAGCCATCGCGGGTGCCGGAGCCGGCCTCACGGCCGATCAGCACGATCTCGCCGTCGTCACCGCCGACCTCAGACCAGTTGGTGATCTCGCCGGTGAACATCTGCTTGAGCTGGTCAACGGTCAGATCCTCGACCTTGCTTGTCATTGTTGACGATGATTGCAATGCCGTCCAGAGCGATGGTGGTGCCCTCCACATCAGCCTTCTCGTCGTCCTTCAAGGCACGAGAGGACAGGCCGATGTCCAGGGTCTTATCGGTAGCACCGGTGATGCCTGCGCCGGAACCGGTGGGGTCGTAGCTGACAGTGACACCCGGCTCAACCTCAGCAAAGCCTTCGGTCAGGGCAGCGATGACGTTCTTCATGGAGGTGGAACCACCGGTAGCAACGTTGCCGGACAGGAGCAGCAGCGGTGGAAGAAGCAGTGGAGCCTGCAGCGGTAGAGGTAGAAGAAGCTGCAGCAGAGGAAGCAGAACCGCCGCAGGCGGTCAGGGCAGCAGCGGCAGCAACTGCACCGCAGACAGTGAGAAACGAACGACGTGTGATCTTTTTCATAATATTTGTCCTCCAAACATCCGGGCTTTCCGCTCCCGGCTCTTGTTTTCGTGTTTTCCTTGGGTACGGCACTATTGTATCCCAGTCGGTAAGCCGCTTCGACCACAAGCGGGAAAAATCGAGGTAAATTGTTTGGACATGTTTTTGCTCCAATGTAAAATTTGGGCGCAAAAAAGCCCGGGGTGCGGGTGCACCTCGGGCTTTTGGGGGATATCAGACTTTATCGACAGCGGAGACTGTCACTTTGCCGTCACTCGTCAGAGCAAACTCAGCATTCTTGCCCTGCAAGGTCACATACAGCTTGAACGGCGTGCCCTTCTTAAAGGTCTCGTAGTCGCTGACCGATGCCTTGAACTGCGGCACGACGGTTTTGCTGAACGCACCGGCGGTTTTCACCAGAACGTCTCTTGTTCTGGAGCTCCAGCTCGTTCTTGTCGATCTTGGCGTGGAACACTTTTATGAACGCATCTCCTACAAGGCCGCTGCCATTGTACTTGATGCGTACATTGGGTTTGCAGAGATAACTTTTGGCGTTTTCATTGCCAACCACTTCGTCGCCGGTCAACACCATATCCGCGGCTACCGTCACTTCAAACTCACCCAGCCCGATGGTCGCGGACGGGATCTCGCTGCCGCCCCCATCACAGCCGGTGAGGACACCAGCGGCAGAAGCGGCCAGCACAGCGGCGGCAGATGCTTTCAGAAAATCACGGCGGGAAAAAACATTGCGCATCAGAAATTCCTCCCATTTCAGATCTGGTTTGTTCCTATCATCATAGTACCATATTTACCCAGACTGTCAAGGGACAGAATTCAACCCCTCAGTCTCGCTGCGCTCGCCAGCTCCCCTAATAGGGGAGCCCTTGGCATATCGGGAAAGTCTGCACGGATTGACAAAGCACCGTCGTTAAAGCTCGACCTCCACGCCATCGGGGCGGTAGAAGGTGACATTCCTGCGCCACTGGGGCTCGCCCATGGTGCGGCGGTAGCAGTCTGCCAGCTGCCGCACGGCTTCCTCGGGGCTGCGCACCTTTCCGCCGCAGCAGGGGAGCACCAGCACCCGGAACCAGGCATCGAAGAGATGCTCTGTCCAGCCGGTGTCCTTGGCGCCGCACCGGGCGTAAAAGCCCAGGCGGCGCACAGCCATAGCCTCGTCCTCCGCCTTTTCAGGGCACTCCGCTTCAATGAGGATGGCCTGCGCGCCCTTCTCGTGGTCAGGCAGGGCGGCCAGCAGAGCGGCTCCGATGCCGCCGGCCCGGTATTGGGGCAGAACGGCAAAGTAGTCCAGCTGGCTCACCTCACAGCCCACGGGCCGCACCATCAACAGATACGCCACCAGCGCGTCGTCCTCATACACGCCCCATGTGTGGGCTGTGCCGTCCGCTTCGCTGTTCAGGATCATGCTCAGGGGCTTTAGCTCTCCGGCAGGAAAATCCCGGCGCATCTCGTTCAGGTAAACGTTCGTCAGCTCTTCGGCGGTCAGCAGCCGCCAGGTCAGGCTCTCGGGGTTCATACGATACGGGTTCCTTTCTGGTAGACAGCCTGAATATTCAGCTCCTTGTCTGCCAGGATCACATTGCCATAGCGCCCTGCGGCCAGACTGCCGTAATCGTTGTCCACGCCGATGCTCCGGGCGGGGTTCTCGCTGGCGGCACGGACAGCGCTTTCCAGCGGGACGTTCATCTCCAGCACGGCGCGCTTCATGCAGTCGTACAGACAGGTGTTGCTGCCCGCAATGGTGTCCGGGTGCTCGGTCAGGGTCGCGCGGGGTCCCTGCACCGTGATGGCCTGGCCGCCCAGGCTGTACTGGCCGTCAGGCAGACCGCAGGCCATCATGCTGTCCGCAATCAGGATCACACGGTCGGCCCCGAAGGTGTTGAAGGTGAACCGCACCATGGCCGGGTGGATGTGCACGTTGTCGGTGATGAGCTCCACCTCTGCGCCCTTTTCCAGCGCCGCAATGATGGGGCCGGGGGCACGGTGGGTGATGCCGGGCATGGCGTTGTACAGGTGGGTCATGTGGGTCGCACCGGCGTCAAAGGCAGCGATGGCGGTGTCGTAGTCGGTGCAGGTGTGGGCAATGGAGATGCGCACCTCGTCATGGCAGGCGGCAATGAACTCCAGCGCACCCGGTTCCTCCGGGGCGATATCCACCAGCTTGATCAGGCCGTTTGCCCGCTTCTGCAGGCGGCGGAACATTGCAACATCCGCCTTGTGGAGATACTCCGGGTTCTGGGCACCCACCTTCTTGGGGCTGATGAACGGCCCTTCCATGTTGATGCCCACCAGATCTGCGCCCTTGCCGTTTTTATGGGCGGCGGCAGCATCCATCACGCCGTTCAGGATCTCTTCCGAGAAGGTCATGGTGGCGGGGCAGATGGCCAGCACGCCCTTACTGGCCTCAAAATCGGCCAGGGTCTGGATGGCTTCTTCATTGCCGTCACAGAAATCCTTGCCCATAGCACCGTGGAAGTGGATATCCACCAGGCCCGGCAGAGCGTAAGCGCCCTTGGCATCCACGATCTCTTCGCCTTCCTCCGGCTGTGCAAAGGGCACGATGCGCCCCTCCCGGATGGTCAGGCTCCCCTCCTCAAAGGTGTGGCGGGGGGTATAAATCAGAGCATTTTTGATGATCATAGTATCGGTCTCCTAACCTCTCAGGCAGGCTTCGCGCCAGCTCCCGGAGCCAAGTTCATGCTGTTACTTTCTTGCCTCTCCTACCAGGAGAGGTGGCATCGCGTCAGCGATGACGGAGAGGTTCTGTAATTACAGCAGGCTCAGTGCTTCCTCATCGGCCACAAGGATGCAGTCGGGGTGCATCTGCAGGATGGAGCCCGGGCACTCGGGGGTCACAGGGCCGGAGACGACCGCCTTGACTGCCTTTGCCTTTGCCAGACCGTTGGCCACCACCAGCACCTTGCGGGCCTGCATGATGGTCTTGATGCCCATGGTGTATGCCTGCTTGGGCACCAGATCCTCGTTGCCGTCAAAGAAGCGCTTGTTGGCCTCGATGGTGGCAGGGGTCAGGTCAACGCAGTGGGTCTCCAGCTCAAAGGCCTCGCCCGGCTCGTTGAAGCCGATGTGGCCGTTGGGGCCCAGGCCCAGCAGCTGCAGGTCGATGCCGCCCACGCTGTGGATGATCTCGTTGTACTTTTTGCAGGCATCCGCAGCATCGGGGTTGGTGCCGTCGGGCAGGTGGATGGCCTCGGGGCGGATGTTGACCTTGTCAAACAGGTTCTTGTGCATAAAGCTCCAATAGCTTTCGGGGTGATGCTCCTTGGGCAGGCCGCGGTACTCGTCCAGATTGACGGTGGTGACCTCAGAGAAATCCAGGTCGCCCTTGTTGTACCAGTCCACCAGCTGAGCGTATGCGCCAACCGGGGTGCCGCCGGTCGCCAGACCCAGCACGCAGTTGGGTTTCATAATGACCTGTGCGGAGATGATGTTGGCGGCCTTGCGGGACATGTCGTTGTAATCTTTTGCACGGATGATCTTCATAATGGGGAACCTCCTGTTATTTTGCTTTGTTGTTTTCAGTATAGCATATTTTCCGGCCAAAAGGGTAGCCGGTTTGTGAACAAAACAAAATGCCGCTGAAAGCGGGGCGTAAACGCCCGCCCTCAGCGGCATTTTTACAGTTTGGGAATGGATGCGGAAGCAACCAGCCTTCCGCACGGAAACGTGCTCAGAAGGATGCTTACAGCATCTTCTTCAGCTCATCGTACACGAACTGCACCTTGGTGCCGATGATGACCTGGCAGGTGGTCTTGTCGGGGCGGATGACACCGGCAGCACCTGCAGCCTTCACAGCCTTCTCATCCACAGCGGTGTAGTCCTTAATGGTGAAGCGCAGGCGGGTAGCGCAGTAGTCCACGCTGGAGACGTTCTCCTTGCCGCCGATGGCCTTCAGCACGCCAGCAGCAACCTCAGTATAGTTGTTGTTGGCCAGAACGACCTTCTTCTCAGCCTCTTCGGCATCCTCGTCCTCACGGCCGGGGGTCTTCAGGTCGAACTTGGTGATGGCGAAGTAGAACACGAAGTAGAACACCACGAATGCTGCGATGCCCAGAGGAATGATCATCCAGGTCTTAGCAGCTGCAGGCAGAGAAGCGGAGAACACCAGGTCGGTAGCACCTGCGGAGAAGCAGAAGCCTGCACGGAAGCCGGAGTAGTAGGTGATGATGGTGAAGATGCCGTACAGAGCGGAGTACACAACGTACAGCGGGAAGCACAGGAACATGAAGCCGAACTCAAAGGGCTCGGTAACGCCGCAGACGAAGGCGCAGATGGCAGCGGACAGAACCAGACCGATGGCAGCCTTCTTGTTCTTGGCGGTACGGACCATGGCCAGTGCAGCACCGGCAATACCGAACATCATGCAGGGGAAGAAGCCGGACATGTACATACCCAGGCTCCAGCCCACATCAGCAGAGGTCTCGCCTGCCCAGAAGTGGGACAGGTCGCCCAGGCCGATGGTGTCGAACCAGAACACGTTGTTCAGAGCGTGGTGCAGGCCGGTGGGGATGAGCAGACGGTTCAGGAAGGCGTAGATGCCGGCGCCGATGCCGTCCATGCCAGCGATACCGTTGCCGATGGCGACCAGTGCGTCGAAGATGACGGGCCAGACGAACAGCAGAGAGCGACAGAAACAACGATGGAGATCAGGCCGGTGGCGATTGCAA
>VOFC01003309.1_pt1 | contig 42961 bp, 82 predicted proteins | sample 5384161 | NCBI WGS metagenome assembly VOFC01 (sample SAMN12384722, study PRJNA508395) | human gut metagenome | isolation source: healthy gut B | host: Homo sapiens
AGTTGAAGATTTGGGTAAAATGAGCGATGATGAATTATCAGTCATAGTGATCAGCGAACTAATCTCCAGAAGAGAACAGTAACGAATTGCAGCAGTTTCATGCAGCAAAGGCATTTAATTTTGTTGACCGGTTTCTTAAAAAGATGGAACATAGAGCAGCCGTTCCTTAATTACTGCAGTTTAGAAAAAAAGTCATATAAATTTTATCGTTAAAAATGCATTTAATGAATATGCACCTTTCATATTTGTCTCAATCGTGATACAATCATTTTACATTAACTTACTATTGATGAGGCGCGAGGTAGAATGATTATGGATTTTGAAAAGTTAAAAAGCAGCTATATTCTTTCAATTCAAAGCGGCTTGCCTCGCCGGTGTAGGATACGAGGATATTAAGAACGCAAACAAGGTCATTAACCATTTTTCAAATACTATATCGATGCAGGAGTAAGCAATGAGGCTGAGAGAGCTGAAATGAAGCATGAACTGGATATGATTGAAAAAACGTTAGAAAAGAAATAGATAGTAAATTGGGGGTATCCATGTGATTAGTGTGCAATATTTAGCAGCATAATCAACTAAATAAGGAGAGGCTTTATGTCAGAGCATACAAGAATAAAATTTTATAGTGTTCATGACCTGAGCTTTTGCCTCTAACATGAAGCGAGTTGAATCGTTCTTTTTTGAAAAGTGGGAACAGAACACTTGTTCGCCAGATATCAACACCATAATCGAGCTATATAACATAAAGCAATACTTCAGCACCGGTAGAGTATTAAGCACGTGGTCTAATGAGCAGCTTGATGAATACCAAAAAGAAGGTTTCACTCATTCCGGGAATAATCGGCCGCTTCTGTAATTCCGTATTAGACGAAGAGTGGAATTGTATGTTTAAGAGCACGGAAATAAACTATGTCGATGATTTTTGGACGGTAATTGACAACTATAAGGTTTACTCAAAAATAAGCGCCAATACTATTGGAAGCATTCTCGACAGCAACTCAGACTGCGTTTGGTATATTCCCGGCAATCGTGCTTTTTCTTGTTTACGGCACGGTATTGACAAATCACTTGCTTACCAATTTGCAATACCGCACCCAGAATGATATCGTTTTTCTCTCGAAACTTCAAGCGAACAGGATGATCATTTGTACTCTCCCGGAAGAGTTCACGCCTGAAATGCGCATTAAAATCATCAATGATTATGTTGATGAAGAAAAAACTAAATATCAACACTCTGCAGCTATTGAAAACGCCAGAGTATTTTGACGGGCAGCCTATAGAGGACAAAGCTTAGAAGAAAGTTCGAAATACGTAAGGAGCTTCAGGGAAAAGCTCAGTGATAAAGCCGTAGGGATATCTTACGGAATTCAAGTGGAGTTTAATTCTGTACCTAATGGTGCTTATGAAGAAAAAGTTTAATCGTGCAGATAACACCTACACTGTACATACAGTCGGGATTGGATTGTTGAAACCGCGATTACCCCACCCTGCTGAACAATTTCTATATACCTTTTCAAATATGTTGATCGTTGCTTCAGATGTACTCTTTTGTTTCGTTAAAATGCAGACTCAGTTTAACAGAGAAGCATTTATTCACAAGAGGGAAAGATGATTATATTACCGGTTCGTCATTCGACTTGAAAAAGAGCGTTAGCGTCTCTCCAAATGGCAGCATATTATCAGGAACTAAAGCTGCTAAACATTAGACTCGAAGATATTTTCAGTTGGTTTTTCGGAAGTCTATTTACGCGATGAATTTCAAGCAATCGGGTTTAGCTATAGACCTCCTTCTGACGGAACAACATACTATGAAAAGTGCAAGCTAATATCATGCCATTGACGGCGTTTTTAGCAGTATAGTTCTTTTTCCGCGAAGACGGATATGTCGATCGTGAACTTGGAAATGTCATCCCGTCAAACTGTTTTTGGTGATATAGGCAGCACTGTATCAAACAAATATGCGTATGCTAATTCACCGGATATTCGCACCGAGATGTTTTTACTGTTCGATGATCAGTCTATTTTGCACTTCACCGAAAAAGACCGGCAACAGCAATTACAGTTCTTTACCGCAATTGCTGGTTTCCGAAAAAAAATGAGCTTATCCGATTTTGCCGAGTATCAACTAAGCGGCTTTAAACTGGCTGATAGAACGAGGCTCTATCTTTGCTGACGAAAACGGATACTTACAGCCCAAAAAATCCAGAGTATTTGTGCTGAATGACTTGTTCCTTAACGAGGTTATTTGTCCAATATATTATGATGACGAGCTGAGGCATCAAAAAGTTTCCAACTTAGCCGCAAGTGGCGACTTGCGCTATGAGAGCACACTGTTTTCTATTCCGGAGCAAAAAATATTTGAATTTCATTCTGAATAATGCTGAGTTTGGAAATAGCTTGGGGATAAGAAACAGATATATTCACGACACTTGCCCACTGGATGAGAACACCGAGTTCAGTCATTACTGCGAGTTGCTGAAGATCATGGTGTTGATTATAATAAAAATTAACGCAGAATTCTGCGCACCAAACTGAAAAAGCACTGTACAATAACAAAGCACCGCCCACCGAGTTTTTGCTCGGTAGGCGGCTTTTTTGGTGCACAAATCTATGCGATGTTCCTCGCCCTCATTCGATCGAGATGCTCATATAATACGCTCCGGAGTATGCGGCAAAAACATATTTGATACCGTTGTAAGTATACGTCCCGTCAAAGATTTTAACCGCCACGCTTTTTGCATCATCAAACTCAAGCGAAGGATCAAGCGTCATGACGAGTGCAACTGTGGCTTTTTGCAATTTCAGTTTTTTCGGTAGATTTAAAGCCGACCATCATGTTGGCTATTCCGTGTCCATCCTTATTGCTTATTGCTTTGTCGTCAGAATCGTTGAAAAGAACCGTGCCGATATGCGTAGTCTTGTTTTTGGTGATAACACAGCCCAGAGATTCACTGTCGGCGGAAATGAGCTGAGTGCCGTACTCGGAGAAGCAGTATTCAAGCAGCTTGCCGCAACGCTGCGTAAACTCATCCGGAGTCAGGAGAAGCTCACCGTTCTCGCAAAGGGTAGTAAACTTTTTGAGCTTGAGTCAAGTGACGCACCGCAGGTCGTACACCTTTGACGCATCCATACGGTTGCAGTTACGTAATCTGGGTCGTCAAGCTCCCAATCGCCCGCCGTATGTCCCCAAAAAAAAAGGGCTCACCCTCTGTCTTGCCGCATTCAGTGCAGGTCTTGGGCTCGGTGCATATTGCGGCGGCCCACTCGTGATGATGCGTATCAGCTGTGCAAAGTGCAGCCACGATAAGCGCAATGAAAAGTCCCAACGCTATAAGCAGCCCGATGAGAATTTTTCTTGCCAATTTTTTGGCTTTCGCGGCCTTGCTGTTCGGATCGAGATACTTAGCTCCGCATTCGGTGCAAAACGTCTGTCCGTCGGCTATTGCCGCACCGCACTTTGCACAGCTCCTGTTTTTGTATGCGTCGATATCAGCGCCGCAGCTTGGGCAAAAAGCGCTGACCGTCATTGAGCGTCTCGCCGCACTTAGGACATGTTGTGGGCGAATAATTATTCCCTTCCATAGCTTATTCACCCTTCACGTTCTTGACCGGTGCTTTGCTCTGCTTCTTCATAACAATTGCGCTGATTACGAAGAACACTCCGAATGCAGCACTGATGGCCGACCACATTGTAAGATCACCGAAGCCGCCCGGAGATAAGGCCGAAGAAAGCTCCTAAGAGGTAAAAACACCGCCGCCACTATCGAGCCGGCCTTGCTGCTTCGCGCCGCTGCACCCACAACGCCTCCTATGAGCACACAGAAGGCCAGCATTATCCCACCAAAACCGCCGCTGCCGCCGTTATCGGCAAGTGCGTCGCCAACGGTCACGGCGCAGGACTGGAGTGCAATGATAATAAAGAAAACTCCGCTGAGGATACCGAGGATAAGTTTTGTTGTTTTCAAGGTCTCTATCTCTCCTTTATATGCAAGATATTCTCATTATAATTCTAATTCGGAATTATTTCAAGAGTTTCGCCCATTATAATTCTCAAAAAAGAATTAAAGTGGATGTGACAGTATGAAACCTAGAAAAACAACCATACGGTACGAAAAACATATGCGGCGCTAAGATAGAGCAGCTTCGCAAGGAGCGGGGAAATGAAGCAGCGTACATTGGTCGAGATGCTTCAATTGCGAGGCGTGGATATGAATCCGAGCAGTCTGTCCAAACTTGAGGGACAGCAACGGATAGCTACGGACATTGAGCTCAAGGCAATAGCCGATGCGTTAGGTGTAACGGCTGATAGCCTGCTAGATGAGTGGGATGGCAGTTAAGATTTGGCTTAACCAAAGACAATGACAGTTAATCCATGAGCCAACTGTTCGGTCAATATTCAAATGTAGTCATCCATTGCGTTTAAATCCACAAGTCTATATTGTGAGTGGGAAAAACTTATGCTTTGTAACACAACATACCTGTGATATAATAGCAAAACAAGATGTAGTTATTTTTTCATTTATGTAGTGAGGTGAGCATCATATCACGTAAAAACATTTTTGAGTTGGTTAATGAAACTTTTGACCTGCCTCTTGAGCTTAGGCGTATGAAACGGCTTTTGAGCAAGAGCAAATTGTTTTAGAAAGTCCATGGACATACACCACTGTACTCGACTATGTTAATACCACTGGTTTTTCGTGTTGGAAAAACAGAGGTCGTTGTGTGGATGCCTCAGATTTTCTTCAGCAGTTTGATATACCGAATTGTGGTATAGCGCAGAGAATATACCTACCGATTTCTTTACATTGGTAGAAATCATTTATAATTTTTGGTATATTGCTAACAGAGCAGCCCGGTGTCAATATATGGATTCGATGAAGAGCAACGAAAATTCTTTATTCTCAGAAGAATTATGGATAACTGCCTGTCGCACTATGGCTACAAGGGGAATACTTTCCGGATCTTGAACAACTGATTGTTATCGAGGACAAGCCAGAAGCAACTGCTGTAGCGGAAATAGTGCCAAATGAAATCTCTAAAGGTATTGCGATATAACCATTTTTCGCTGAAGGGAGATTTGCAAGCAAAAAAGGAAATACTACTTGCACTTGGTGAGCAATTAGGAGCCCAAACGCAAAGCAGCTTTCTTTGTATTGCCAGTGACTTAGCTGATAATATTTTCTTTATGCTCAACAACTTACACCTAAGACACAATAACAAAGTCTACGGTGATAAGAATTACAGAAAAGTCGTTGCCGACATGGATGACAGCACTTTAGAACATTGGTATGATGAACTATATCAAATGATATTACTTGCATTCTTGCAGCTTGATCAAGTTGACCGAAATGCAAAAAAATACTGGAACTTAAACAAACCATCAGCTCAAAATAGCATCCGATATTGCATCGTCTTTTTGCTGTTCTGATAGGCAGCTAGGGAGCTTCAGATTAAGTTTAAACAGTTGCTTATAAATCACCTAAAATTGCAAGTAAAACTCTATTCCAGATGAAAACGAACAGCAATTTACTGCTTTGTTTCGCTATATGAAAGGACAGCATCTTTGCTATATCTTCATCTAGGCAAAGGAACTCCGCCTCGCTCTAATCAATGTACTCTTGCTTATCCCTGTCATTGCCTCGACTTGACGGTACGAGCTGCCGCTGTTGAGCAGCTCCAGTGCATGATTTATCTGAGCGGGAGCATATTTTTTTCGGTCTGCCCTCGTGATAACCCGGCTGTGTGCGAGCCACGGCTTTTTCCGGCTTGTGTGCGTTCAATTATCATTCCACGCTCAAACTCGGCAAAAGCGAGAAACACGGTGAGTATAAGATTTCCCGTCAGCGTGTTCTCAATAAGGCCTATGTTAAGAATATGAACCTTTACTCCGCGTTCAAATAGCGTTCTGACCGTCAAAACGCCTTCTATAACCGTCCTTGCAAACCTGTCTAGCTTCGTGACAACTAAGGTGTCGCCCTTGAATGCAGCCGCTTCAAAAAGCTCATTAAATTGTGGGCGTTCTGTGGTTTTTCCTGTGTAGGTTTCGGTGATTATTTCATTGCACCCGTAAGCCGTCAAAGCCTCGTTCTGCTCTTCAAGGCTGTTACCATTTTTGCACTGTGCTATGGTGCTGACTCGTGCGTATCCGTATATCATTTTTATCTCCTATTTTGACACCTATATTATGACACGGGCGAAGCGTTTAAGCTCCGTCCCGATGTAAACTGTACCGAAAGCGTTAAGTTATGAGTCTGTGGGGATAAAAACGCACCTCTAATAGATAGCAGATAATTTTTCACCCCCCTTGAAAACTACACTTCAATTATCTGTTCGTCGCAATCCATGCAAGAAATCCTGACAGTGCGTGTTGCTCTGACCGACATACCGCAGCAAGGGCAGATATATTTTCGGGTGCTTGACATCTTCCGAGGTGGGGCTGTAAATGTTCCGTTGTGAGTACCTGTACCGGTTATCCGAAAGCTCGTAAGCTCGTTACGGTTGAGCAGTATATCAGTGAGCCCGTTCATAAGAACAAAGTCAAGCAGCTCGTCTGCTGGGCTTGTGTGAGACCAGCCGTATTTTTCACTATGCTGAACATTAAGACCTCGTAAGCTTCAGCTTCAAGCTTAAAAACGCTTGTTGTGGTATGTACCGCCGCGGCTCGTATCTTGGATGCCGTTTTATAGTAGTGCACCATCTCATGCAACATCGTTGCACATATGCTCAACAGGCCGTGAAAGTGTACCTGCTCCGATATTAATTTCATGTGTTCCTCCAAACTTTGACACCCATGTATCCTCGCTTAAAGTAAAATGTCCATAGGCTTTGGGCGTGCTCTGAATTGTTATGGTCGGCCTTGAAAGTACACCTTCCAAAAATCTGTAGTTCAGCAGGTCGAACACTTTGTTTAGATAACCTGCGACTCTGTTATAACTTGTAAGCTCCTTCATCTATATCTCCTGTCTTGATATTTTGAAGAGGGCAAGCTATAATATTCCTGCCCTCTCCGCTTGGTTTGGGTACTAGCTTCTTGCCTGTGGCTTTGGTCGGCGTATACCATATACCTGACGCTTTTTGTCCCTGCTATTTTGATGATGGGCTTCCTGCGTACACCGCCTGTCACCGATAGCGTTATAGATTGCTTATTACCCCCGTCTTTCGTGAGGCATTAAGAATTTGCGTATCCTCGATGCCTTCAAGGTATCTCTGGGTGATAGAAACATTTTCGTGTCCGAGCAGTCTGCTGAGGCTATACAAGTCAAGCCCATTTTTGAGCTGCTGATGAGCAAATGTATGTCGGCAGGTGTGCGGTGAAACCCGTATGGATGAGCTGACTCCGATGTCACTCGCTGCTTTTTTTAAGCATCTTATTTATTGCTTCTGGCGTGAGGTATTTCCCATTTTACTTAGGAAGAGATAATCTTGCGCATCTCGTGCCGAAAAATACCGTTCACGGCATGAGCGATAGCGGATGAGCATTTTCGCAACTGACGCATTCTGCGGAACAAGCCGCTCTTTTCCGCCTTTTCCGAAAATAATAAAATAGCCTTCTTTGACTTGTTCCGGCATCATATGCGTGAGCTCGCTAACCCTGATCCCCGTGTCGAAGAGGATCATAATTATCAGCTTATTTCTAACATCAAGGTAGTTGTTCCCACTGTAGTACTTAATCATCCCTGCAATCTCTTTATTCGAAAAAATGTGTGTATGAGCACTTTCTTCTGCTTCACATTTTTGATTCTCTCGGTGATGAGACCTTCGGTGTAGCCTTCGTCAAAAGCATATCTGCACAAGCATTTCACGGCCTTGAGCAGGTCATTTATATACGCAGGCTTTAGGCTGCATCCTTGCAGGAAACTGATATACTGTTTTATAAGAGCGGGTCTCATTTGCTCTAATGCAGTAACGCCATGGGCAGTTTCCAGATAGAGAAGAAACTTTTTTCAGCTGCTTTCTGTAATTGTTCACTGTAAGCTCCGACAGGGCTCTGACCTTGCAGTCAAACAGAAATTCGTCCACTAAATCCGATAAAAAAACATAATGACCTCTTTCTGCCTGAAACTATCAAGCAAAAAGAGGCCATTTTTAATAGTTTTCGTATCAGCCGATCGTTATCGTACCCGGTAACAGTTTTCATACTTAGCTTAAAAGTTCCGAAACCGTTCGGATTTCATGCAGATTGGCGGTTTTTCGGCAAAATTATGCCTTGCGAACCTTTGTCGATGTGGCGGGTCAGGTCGAGCATCTTGCAAGAGAAGCCCCACTCGTTATCGTACCAAGCCATGAGCTTGACGAAGTTGTCGTTAGAGCAAGGCCGGCCTTGGCGTCGAAGATGGAGGTGTGAGCATCGGTGCTGAAGTCGGAGGAGACGACCTCGTCCTCGCAGTACTCGATAACACCCTTCATCGGGCCTTCGCTTGCTGCCTTGACCGCTGCGCAGATCTCGTCGTAGCTTGCGCCCTTCTCGAGGCGGCAGGTCAGGTCAACGATGGAAACGTCAGCGCTGGGGATACGCATGGAGGTGCCGGTGAGCTTGCCCTTCAGCTCGGGGATGACCTTGCCAACAGCCTTGGCAGCGCCGGTGGAGGTGGGGATGATATTGCCGTGAACGCCGCGGCCGAGACGCCAGTTTTTCTTGGAGAAGCCGTCAACAACTTCCTGAGTTGCGGTGTCTGCGTGGACGGTGGTCATGAGGCCGTCCTTGATGCCGAAGTTGTCGTTGATGACCTTTGCAAGAGGTGCAAGGCAGTTGGTGGTGCAGGATGCATTGAAACGACCTTGATGTCGGGGGTGTACTTGTCGAGGTTTACGCCGCAGACGAACATCGGGGTATCGTCCTTGGACGGGCCGGACAGTACGACAACCTGTGCGCCTGCGTCAAGGTGAGCCTGTGCCTTCTCGGTGGTGAGGAATGCGCCGGTGCATTGAGAACGTACTAACGCCCATCTCGCCCCAGGGCAGCTCTGCCGGGTTGCGGTTGCCGACGACGGCGACGCGCTTGCCATTTACGGTTATGGAATTATCGTCATACTCAACGGTTCCCTGGAAGCGGCCATGCACGGAGTCGTACTTAACGGTGTACGCCAGCTGAGCAGGGTCTTGTCGGGAGCATTGATGGCAACGATCTCGATATCGTCAGCGACGATGCCGGCTCTGAATGCCAGACGGCCGATGCGGCCAAAACCATTGATAGCAATTTTGATCATTATTATGTTCCTCCATTAAATTAATTTCAGCGTGGAAAACATTACTTGCTGTATTGCCATAATTGTAACATATACTATGCTCAAAAATCAATATTTCGATACAGCCAAATATCCGTTAAAAAATCGCCTTTTTAGGGCGGCTATTGTATATTTTGCTTGTTTTGATAGAATAGTACCGAAAAACTTGCGAGGTGAAGATAAATGTCGGATTCCGTACTTTTGTCCGCCGCATTCTCTATGCTCGAAACAGCCGTCGCGGTGTCGCGCCGCGGAAAGATAGTGTATATGAACCCTGCCGCAGTCAACTTTGCCGGCGCCGACCTCACGTCAAAGCCCGTGGATATGCTCATGCCCTCGCACATTTCAAACAACCAGGCCGACAGCTTTGTTACGACGGCGCTCATAGGCTCAAAAAGCTGCACCGTTAAGGTAAAGCTCGGCAAACGGATACCGCATCCACGTCATAAGCTGCGACGGTTTCCCCTCCTCACCCAGCGACAGCGTTTTTGACACGCTGCGCTCGTGCATGTCGAACATAAAATTTTCCGCATCATTGCATGTCCGTCATCGCCGAGACGTTGCAAAACGACAAGCTCAGCGAATACGTCAGCACGCTCAACCGCAACTTATTATTACCGCATAAAGCGCGCTTTGGACAATCTCGGCACGCTCTCCGGCATTGAGGAAGGCTCGCTTCCTTCGCCCCGAGCCGATCGACAATACGACCGAACCCCCTTCTGCGGAATATGATCGACACCGTGAACCTTCTCACGCAAAGCAGAATATAAGCATAACGTTCAGCGCCGAGGAACATGTTCGTCTCGTCGCAGACCGGGCACTTATCAGTCAGCTGGTGCTCAACCTTCTGTCAAACGGCATAGCAAGCTGCAGCCGCGGCGGCAGGATCGCCGTCTCGCTGCTGAGGACGGGCAAAAACCTTATAGTCTGCGTTGACGATAACGGCGCGGGCATTCCTCCCGATGAGCTGTCCACCGTTTTCCGGAAAATACAAGCAGCGCGACAGCCTTTCGCGCCCGGCAGGAAGCGCATAGGTCTTGCCGTTGCCAAGAGCATCGCGCAGCTGCACAATGGTGCGCTTATCATCGAAAGCCGCGGCGAGGGCAAGGGCACATGTGTGCGAGCAATGCTCTCTCATATGACATACCGGCAGGAAAAACCTTTCCGCGCCGGATAACGAATACTAACAGCTCCGATATGCAGTGCCTGCTCACGCAGCTCTCCGGCTGTCTGACGCTCGACTGCTATTAATTTCTCGAAGACTGAACCGGCGCAGGCAAAGTTTCAAAGTTCGCTCGAGAAAACCCGGCTGCGGAAACGGGAACTGGAAAAACCAAGGGATAAAACACTCCTTCCATTTCAAGTGGCCAGCTTTTTCAGATTCATGGCAGCAAACTTAAGCTTCACCCAGTTGGTAACCTGAGCCAAGCCTCTGTATTGTGTATAACGCATAGCGTGTTTTCTTTGGCGTCTGCAAAGATGCGTTCAATCGTCTCTTTACGCCGCCGGTAAAGGCTCTGGTACTTCGGTGTATAGCGTGCGTCATCTGCCAGATCCTCGTAATCCTTCCAGATATGCCGCTGTACCGTTTTCACGCAGTCTTTGGAATGAGTGCAAAGCTCTCTGGAGGGACAATTTGTGCAAATCTTGGGATCGCTTTTGTATTCCCTGTAGCCGTCCCGGTTTGTTGTCGCATATTTGAGGATCTGGTATTCCGGGCAGATCACACAGTCATAGAATTCGTCATAGACATACTTCCACCACTCGTGGCCACCCTTCATCGTCTGCGGCCGCTTGTACGCTGTGGATAAAACTCTTCCGTCATCAAATACTTTCTTGCAAATATGCGGCGTCTTGTAGGCAGAATCGGCAACAATGGTCTCTGTTTCGGGGAAATGTCTTCGTTACCTTGTCGTACACCTCGTCAAAGGCAACGCTGTCGTGGACATTTCCGGGCGTTACCACTGTCTCAAGCACGAAACCGTGGCTATCGCAGGCCGTATGGGCCTCATACGCAAACTGCCGCTCATGGCTGCCCTTTACGAACAAGCCACAGTCCGGGTCGGTCACGTTCTGGGTGACGATCCGTGTTTTCTCTTTCTTTCGCCTCGCCAGCTTCTTCCTGGAGGTGTTGTCTTTCCGCTTCTTAGGTGCTGTCGGCGGCTCATCGTTATCCTCGTCAAACGGCTTTTTGCCGTGTGCCTCTCTGTCCGCGTTGACTTCCTCCATCAGCTCCTTCGCATAATGTTTGGACGCCACAGGCACCTGCTCTTTTATCTGCTTCTTTGTATTGGCGTTTGCCTTAATATGGGTGCCGTCTATAAAAACTGCCTTGGGGGACAGATATCCCGCTTCCGCCACCTCTTCCAGTATCCACGCAAAGACCTGGTCCACGGTTTCTGCGGTAAACCGATGACGGAAATTATAACTCACCGTGGAAAAATGCGGCGTTTCCTCTTGCAGCGTATAGCCCAGAAACCAACGGTAGCAGATATTTGCGCTGATCTCATCCGCCGTCCGCCGCAGAGATGGCAGGCCGTACAGATGCTGGATCAGCACCATTTTGAACAGCACAACAGGGTCCACACTGGGCCGCCCGTTATCTTCGCTGTACAATGGTTCCACCATTTCATAGAGCCGGTTAAAATCTACTGCTTCATCTATTTTTCTCAGCAGATGCCCGTTTGAGTTTTCTTGGGAACCAAGCTCTCTGTATCGACGATTTCTATGACACCACGATCCATTTTTCCGCGTTCCAGCATCTTTCATCACCCAGAACCATTTTATCATATAAATACAAAAAAGCCCAGCCGTTGCTGGACAGTGATGCCATGAGAATTTCCTGTAATGCTGCACCGGTGCTCGACCGACACCATGATCGCTACAGCGAACGCATCTGCGCTTCCGGCTCGACCTCTGCGTACATCATCATATCCTCCTATACCGTAAAGTCCGGCGTTTTTGCCGTTTTCAAACGTGCCGTCCTTTGTTCTCGCTCGACCTCGGGATGCGCTCACGCCCGTTTTGTGGCTCGCTCCTCGGCAATTTTGTCGATAACATATTTCAGGTTCGATGAATCGTTGCGCCTGCCGCGGTTCGGGACCGGCGTGAGATAAGGGCTGTCCGTCTCGATGACCATGCGCTCGAGCGGACACATTTGAGCACCTCAAGCGCCTTGCGCGCGTTTTTTATAGGTTATCGGCCCGTCAAAGCCGAGATACCAGCCGCGCTTTAAAAGCTCGGCGGCCATCTCCGCGCTGCCGGAATAGCAGTGGAACACGCCTCGCAGTTCGGGATAGCGACAGACGATATCCAAAAGCTGTCGCCGTGCGCCTCACGGTCGTGGACGATGACGGGCTTATCAAGCTCAAAGTGCAAGCTCGATCTGGCGGATAAACAGCGCTTTCTGCTCGTCCTTATGCTCGGCATCCCAATAGTAATCAAGCCCATATCTCGCCGACGGCAACATTTTGGGTGGTGCATGAGGCTTTTATCATTTCGTCAAAGCCCTCGTCGGTAAGCTTATCCATATCCTCCGGGTGCCAGCCGATGGCGGCGTACACAAAGTCGTATTTTTTCCGCAAGAGCTATCGCGGCGCGGCTGCTTTCAAGGTCGCAGCCCGGACCGACGATCAGACCGACGTTTTTCTCCGGCATGGACGCGAGTATGTCAAAGCGGTCGGCGTCGAACGCGCCGCTGTCGTAATGCGCATGGGTGTCAAATATCATTTATCTTACCTCCGTCACATTATAATTATAGCATCACTTGCTATACCGGCGCAAGCGGTGATATAATGGCTGTGGAGGGCTGAATATGGATTACTATGATATTTTAATTGACGGAATTTCCGCCGAGATATATGTTTCGCGTATAATTCACACAAGATCGTGGATCGCCGCCGAGCTGAGTGACGGTCGATACGGCATTGCGCTGCATGATAAGCTGCAAAGCCTCGAGCGCATGTTCCCGACGCTTGAGGGACTCACCGCGCGCAAGGCGGCGGAGGCCGTGCGATCGTGGAACCTTCTCGAGGCGTCGAGGCGATGGCTGTGATAAACGCATTTTACAATACAGTTGAGCATATGGATACTCTCGGTGCGCGCTGCGGCTTTGACAAAAAGCTGTACCCAGGGGCTTTTCCACCGAGGGCAAAAAAGTCGCCCTCATCGGGCACCTCGTGCTTCAGCCCGACGCGCTCAAAAAGGGCGCAAGCGAGGTTTACATAATCGAGCGTGACCCAAAGCCCGGCGACTATCCTGATTCAGCCTGCGAGTATATTCTTCCCGAAAGCGATATCGTTATCATGACGGCGAGCGCCGCTATAAACAAAACTCTTCCCCGGCTGCTGGAGCTTTCAAAAACGCAGTTAGCATAATCATCGGGCCTACAACTCCGCTGTGTCCGGAGCTTAAAGCGCTTGGCATCGACAGGCTTTCCGGCATGGCCGTGCGCGATAAGGTTACGTTCGAGGCATGGGCAACGGCAAGCCACGGCAGTCCGTATAAGCACGGGGACGTGTTTATGATATAGGTTTACATAATATTAAACCGGCATTCATTTGAATGCCGGTTTTTCGTTATTCATCGTAAATTCTGTCATCAAACGCGCCCATGAGAAACTTCCTGAACGGTTCAAATCTCTAACGGCGGCTCCGGCCGCTTCCGCGAATACGTCAGGTCGCGCAGATCATCAGACGTAAAGCTGTATTCGTAAGCCAGAATTTATACCTGAGCCAATCCGCCGCCGGGTGGTCGGTATCATAGCCGCGCGGCGTGCGCTTGAGCTGCTCGCCGAAACCATGAGGCCGTTTTTTCGGCACATATCGCGTCAAGCTCCTCGTAGTTATAGGCTATATACTCGCGCAGTCGGTTTAGCTGCTTTGTCTCCCACGGCCACGCGCCGGTTTCAGGATGCAGCGCTCATGACTTATGTGGATATAGTACGAAAGCGGCAGAAAGTCCTTTTGTGCGGCGATAAATACGCCCTGAACGCCGGATTATACGGCGTTTTGTTTTTGCTGTAGCGCATATCGCGCGGTATGCGGTACATGAAGTTCTTCGGATTTTCAAACAAAAGCTCGTCGCCGATCTGCGGCGCGTCCTTTGCGAGAACAAACTTCATCACGTCCAGCACCATGAGGAAATCCTCCCTGTGCCTGCTCGTACTGCCTGTGGTTATCATGAAACCACGTTCTTTCGTTATTTTTGCTCAGCGCCTCGGTATAGCCGAGCATTCTGCTAAAGTCCATCAGAAAAGTCCCGTTATCCTTCCGTTATCGTCGATATCTATGCCCTCGGCCGCCGGTACGCTCGGCAGGCCGGGCATGGTCATAATATTGCCTGCAAGCGCGACCGTAAACCCCGCTCCGGCGCTGACCTTTATCTGCCGAACGGTCACGGTGAAGTCCTCCGGCGCGCCGAGCTTTTTCGCATCGTCGGAAAAGCTGCTTTGCGTTTTTGCTATGCACACGGGCAGTTTGCCGAAGCCCAGTGCAGTAAGGTGCTCTGCCTGTTTTTTTGCTTCCGGCAAAGGACGGCGCCTCTGCCGCCGTAAATTTTCCTGACGACGGCGCTGATCTTATCTTCAATGCCAAGCTCATCCTCATAGCAGAAGCTAAAGCCGGAGTTATCCTCCTCGCAGAGGCGAACGACCGCCTCGGCAAGCTCTTTTCCGCCCTCGCCGCCGTGCGCCCCACGTCCGAGAGGACAATGCTCGTGTCAAGCTGCGCGCACTTTTTCCTCGACGAGCTTAAGCTCTGCCTCGGTATCCGTCGGGAAGCGGTTGAGCGCAACGACGCACGGCAGATGATACACGTTTTTGATATTGCGGACATGGCGCAGGAGATTCGGTATTCCCCGCTCGAGCGCCGTGAGATCCTCTGCGTCAAGCTGCGACTTATCCAGTCCGCCGTGCATTTTTTCAGCGCTCTGACCGTTGCGACGACTACCACCGCAGCCGGGCGCAGGCCCGATGCTCTGCATTTAATATCAAGGAATTTTTCCGCGCCGAGATCGGCTCCGAAGCCGGCCTCCGTTACGGCATAATCGGCGGTCTTCAGCGCCATGCGCGTTGCAAGCACCGAGTTGCAGCCGTGGGCAATGTTCGCAAACGGCCCGCCGTGCACCAGCGCGGGAGTTCCCTCAAGCGTCTGCACGAGATTGGGCTTTAATGCGTCCTTTAAAAGCGCAGCCATCGCGCCCTCTGCCTTGAGCCTGCTGCACGTTACGGGGCGATTTTGCGTATCGTATCCGATGACGATGCGCGCAAGGCGCGCTTTAAAGGTCGGCAGCGGACTCGGCAAGGCAGAGAATCGCCATTATTTCGCTCGCAACGGTAATGTCAAAGCCGTCGTCGCGCTCTACCCCGTCCTTTTCACCGCCGAGGCCGTCGCGGATATACCGGAGCTGCCTGTCATTCATATCGACGCATCTGCGCCAGGTAATTCTTTTTCGTGTCTATATCGAGGGCGTTTCCATGCATGATGTGGTTATCTATCATCGCGGCCAGCAGATTGTTCGCCGCGCCGATGGCATGGATATCGCCGGTGAAGTGCAGATTTATATCCTCCATAGGAACTATCTGCGCATAGCCTCCGCCGCACGCTCCGCCCTTTATGCCGAACACGGGGCCAAGCGACGGCTCGCGCAGTGCAGCGGCCGCATTTTTGCCGATCTTCCGCAAGCCGTCGGCAAGGCCGATGGCGGTTGTGGTCTTGCCCTCGCCTGCCGGAGTCGGCGTTATGGCCGTTACAGAACGAGCTTGCCGTCGGCATTTTTGTTATCGCCAAGATAGCCGAGATCGACCTTGGCCTTATATTTTCCGTAGCACTCAAGCCACTGCTCGCCTATGCCGATTTTTCCGGCTATATCCTCAATAGGGCTCATGCGGCAGCTCTGTGCGATCTCAAGATCCCGTTTTCTGTCCATTAAACCCCTCCTTTTTTCGGTGTTTCAAAGCATTATAACACAAAAGTGCGCCTTTGAACAGTCAAAAGCCCTCACTTTGCTTGCGCTGCGGCGCGCATTCCTATATAATATTTGGCATTGACACAAAGGAGCTTGCCATGCCGAAGCAAAAGTGGAGCTTAAACACGATCTACATATCCGAGCGCTTGCAGGAGAGCCTGCGCCCCATATCGCGCTGCCGCATGACAACGGTGGTCGCGCCGATGGGCTACGGCAAAACCACGGCCGTCAGCTGGTTTCTTGAGCAGCGCGCAAAGACCGAGGCGGTTCGGATCATCCGCATAAGCGTGTATTCCGGCAACCTCATGATCTTCTGGAAAGAAAGCGTTCAGGACGCGTTTGCCCGCGCCGGGCTTGATTTTCTGCGCGATTACGCCTGCCCGACGGACGCCGTCGGCGCGGAATTCCTGGCAGACGGCCTGTGTCATGAGCTTACCGGGGAAAATGCCTGCTACATTTTTATTGATGATTTTCACCTGCTCACAGATGACCGCGCCTCCGCGTTTCTGTGCACGCTTGCAAACCGTTTGCCAGAAAACGTGCATCTGATCGTTGCAAGCCGCGACCGCTTCCTGCCGGCCGCCGAGATCGTGCGGCTCGGGAAGCCGAGTCTATCAGATAGGCGTCGAGCAGCTTCGCTTAAACCACACGGAGCTTGCAGTTTACGCGCATCGCTGCGGCACCGAGCTTTCCGACGAGCAGATCGACAGTCTGCTGTATTCCAGCGAGGGGTGGTTTTCCGCCGTGTACCTCAATCTGCGCACGCTCTCCGAGCGCGGTGCGCTGCCCGACCGCGATTCGGATATATACGCCATGTTTATTGCCGCCATGATAGATCCCCTGCCCGAAAGGCAGCGCGAGCTTTTGGCGGTGATGGGTCTTGCCGACGAGTTCACCGCCGAGATGGCGCGATTTGTGACCGATAACGGCGATGCGCAGGAGCTGCTTGACCTGCTCACGGCGCAGAACGCATTTTGTAAAATGCCTGCCGGACGGCGTGACATATCGCTTCCACCACATGATGAAGGAGTGCGCCGAGCGAACGTTTTTATTGCTGCCAAAGCAAAAGCAGGAGCTTTATTTGCAGCGCTTCGGCTCATGGTACGAAAGTCGGCGGCAGTATCTGCACGCCATGTCGTCTTACAGAAAATGCGGAGACTTCGACTCCCTGCTGCGCGTTGTGCAGAAGGATGCCGGTATTCTGCTTGCATCGCTCGATCCTCAGCGCGTGCTGTCCGGCATTGAAGATTGCCCCGTTGACGTTCTTAAGAGGCATCCGCTGTCGATACTCGTGCTGATGCGCAGCATGTTCAACTGGCGGCAGATACCGAAGATGCTGGGGCTTAAAGCGCTGCTGCTTTCGGCCATTGACGATAACGGCGAGCTGAGCGAGGCCGAGCGCGGAAATCTTCTGGGCGAGTGCGACCTTATCATGAGCTTTTTAAGCTACAACGACATAAGCGCAATGAGCCGCCTGCACCGCAGCGCCAGCTCGCAAATGTCGCGCATTGCGATCAGCATACACAAAAGCGGCGGCTGGACCTTCGGCTCTCCGTCGGTGCTTATGATGTTCCATCGCGCGCCGGGAAAAATGCAAAGTGAGCTTGCCGATATGGACGAGTGCATGCCGCATTACTACAAGATAACCGACGGACACGGTCAGGGCGCCGAAAAAGATCATGCGCGCCGAGTCCGCCTTTGTGCAGGGGCTCTTTACCGATGCTCACATCGAGCTTGAAAGCGCATATGCCCGGATAGAGGGCAACGGGCAGGAAAACATGGCGCTCTGCTGTGATTTCCTCGCATGGCGGCTGTCGCTGTGCGCAGATGTTGAAATGAGATATACATTCGAGCAGCGCCGCGAGCAGCTTCTGCGGCAGCATAACGCCGCGTGGCTCAACATTCTTGACGCAACAAGCGCCTACTATTACGCGCTGCTCGGCAAAGCAGAGCGCATACCGGAGGTTTTGCCGCGCACAGGCTCTCGTCGATAAGCATTCTCGCGCCGGGTAAGCCCATGGCGGAGATGATCGAAAATCAGGTGCTTCTCGCCCAAGGCGCATACGCGAAGATCATCGGCCGCAGCGAGGGGCAGCTTGCCGTCTGCGAGGCGATGCACTATGCATTGGTCGCGCTGCATGTCAGGCTCCAGACCGCCGCAGCATATGAGGCACTCGGCAAGCACAACGAGGCATGCAGGCTTCTCGGCAAGGCACTCGACGACGCCGCGCCCGACGGAATAATTATCCCGTTTGTTGAAAACTATTCTTATATTGAGTCTGCGCTTCATGACTGCTCGATTCAGCCGGAGCTTGTTGGCAGCATCGTGCAGCTCGGTGAGGCTATATCGGCTCGCAAAAAAAAGCCGCGCCGGGCGCAGAATCTCGCCCGGCAGAGTTTGCCGCGCTGACAGATCGCGAATACGAGATCGCGGCTCTTACGCTCAGGCGGCTGAGCAACCGCGAGATCGCCGAAAAGCTGTTTCTCTCCGAGGGCAGCGTCAAGCAATATATGAAGCAGATATACTCAAAGCTCGGCATACAGGGCGATACGAGAACAAAAAGAAAGCAGCTTTCGGAGCTTATGCAGCAAAACTTCTAACCTTTGGTGAATGGTTATTTTTATTGTCCGCCGTACAATAGCTGTACGGTGGACTTTTTTTGCCTTTTTGAGCCGAAAGGAGGACTGGCATTTGACCGGAAATATATATCAGCCGTCACGCCGCTGAAGGATAATGTTTTGCAGGTTGATTTTGTGACCGGCAGCCGTCTGCTTCTGGACATGAGCCGATATCTGGACAAGCTCCGCTTCCGCCCACTGGCAAAACCCCGAGGTGTGGAACAGCGCCGTTACAAACGGCATTTTCATCCGATTCGGGAACGTGGAGCTCAGTCATGATGAGATCTTATCCATGGCAGAGCAGTAAAGAATAATTAAAATCATAGGAGAGAATAAAATGAAAAAGCCTTAACAAGTATCTGGTGCTTATAATGGCGCTGCTTATGTGCTTGGCCATTACAGCCTGCGGAAACGACGACAGCAGCGACGATGATTACAGAGCGCCGGCTGTCATAGAGGACGCAGCAACTTACGATTCTGCGGCTGCGTACGACAGCAGCTACAACGAGTATCTCGGCCTATGGGCCGCTTCCGACAGCGACGTGTGCGATGCGCTCGAGGTCGAGGCAATTGACAGCGGCCTGTACTTCACCCTGTACAATGGCTACGACATAGTAGCCGCCGGCAACGCGCAGAACGTTACGGAATATGCTTACATCTATTTCTTCAACGAAAATGACGGCAAAGGCCTATCAGGTCAGCGGCGGCACCGATGGCATGACCATCGAGTCCTTCGGCACTTTCGTCATGGACACTCCCGCTCCCAGGACCGACGGATATTTTGCCGACATTGCAAACACCTGGTGTCTCAACGGCTCTCCTACTCCACCAGCTACATATCTATATCGATGAAAACGGCGAATGGGAGCTGTTCGAGGGCGAGGGCGACGGTACATTTAAAATGACAGACTACGGATATATTGAGCAGGACCCCGGTATTGAGGAGCAATACTATGCCCATTCACGTCAGTATTCCGATGTAACCTACGATATTAACATGTCCTTTGAAAAGGAAGCATTCTCGTGGGGAGACGACGGCGACAGCTACATACGCCTTGATCTGTGCGAGACTGAGTGAGGTGCGGCATGGTTTCTTTTAAAAGACTTACGCCCCCTGCTTATGGCCCTTCTCATGTGCCTGAGCCTTGCAGCCTGCAGCAGCAATGATGACCCGGAGGCAGGCGGCGACTGGCGCACGACCGGCATAGTCGTCGGCAGCGGAACCATCACGCACGGCGGCGAGGCGTGGACGTTCTTGTTACGATAAGCTCCGAAAGCGCCGCGTTCTATTGGGACGAGGCCGAGCAGGTGCTGTTTGACAGCGTGTCGTTCCCCGTTGCGATACCCGACGCGAAGGACACATTCACTTCCATATCCTTCGATGACCTCAGCGCCGACGGCGAAAGCGATGTCTACATCCGCTTTGAACATGAAAACAGAGACAGTACAGAGCTTGTATGGATATGGGATCCCGACGAGCGCTATGTTTTCAGCGAAGATCTTTCATCCGTGTCGATTGCCGGCGGCTCATACTTTGAAGATAATGATCTCTATGCTAACGCCGCTGTCGACAACGGCAGCTATCTGCTTGAAAACGGGTTTGCAGCTACGCAAACCTTGGCGACGGCTACACCGTCGGTGACTGCTACTGGGAGGTCAAAATGATCTCCGACCAGACCCATGACGGCATACGCGAGCTGGAGTTTGATGCCGTGTGCTATGTTCGAAGGATTCCGTCGGCAGCTTCGGCGATTACATAACGAACACCGACAGCGAGCTATATGACGAATACACCGGCATGTGGCTCACAGCCGCGTCCTCATACGGCGACAGCGAGCGCGGAGATAATTACTATCTGCACACAGTCAGTGCAAACGGCAAAACTTATGAGATAGAGTTTGCGTATTCTACCGACTGGCAGAGCAATGTCGATAAGTGGGCTTCGGTGCTGACAAAAAGCTACGTTGTCTATCTTCCCGAGGACTACGACGGCCTTATTTTTTGCCGCCGAGACTCAGCCGGATAACTACAAGGACAGCGCAAAGCGGATGCAGCTTGACAGCATTTCTCCCGAGGCAAGCCTTTTTGGACATAGTCACGCTCGACGCGCACAGCAGCCTGTATTTCGATATCTGCTGAGGGAGGGCTGCTTAAATGAATGATACGCATTATGGAAAAATGAGTGAGGCTGAGCTTTCAAAAAAGCTGGGTCAATATCAAAAGCAGGCACGCATCTGGACGATCATCGGTCTGATCGGCGTTCTGGGCGGAGTTATCTCGTTTTTCGCTGTGGATGACATGGCGCTAAAATCGGTTTTAACGGCAGTGCTGTTTTTCGGCGGTGTGTGCCGCACTGTTTCTCGGCGGCGGTGCGCAGAAGAAGCTGAAAGCTCTTATGCAGGAGCAAATGGGCGATTTCTTCCGCGCGGAGCTTGAAAATGCCTTCGGCCCGGATATGAACACGGCGCAGATGCGCATTGACGAAAAGCTCGTGCGCTCGCTCGTCCTGCTCGATAACCAGTGGGAAGAGATCGAAACGGAAAACTTCCGCGAGGGCGAGCATAACGGCGTCCACTTTTCCGTGGCAAACGTGCGACTTAACCACGTCTACGAGCGCGGCGCTCCGCAGGACGGCTTGGAAACCTGCCGCGACATGGTGTTCAAGGGCATTGTTTTGCGTCTTGAGATGCGCACCATAGCAGCAGAAAACGTGCTCGTCAGCGCGCGCACGGAGGACAGTCCGCGCGGCATCGCAACCGGCAGCAAAGAGTTTGACCGCTGCTTCTGTGTAACGGCCGAGCATGAACGGTATGCTAAGAGTGTTTTTAACTCCGCAGCTGACTGAGCGGATACTTGAATTTTGCCGCGGCATCGACGGGCAGCTTTTGGGCTTTTGCCTGAGCGGAAGCACTCTTTCAATGGCTGTCGAAACAGACTACGCCTTTGCCGGCGTTGCAAGCAGCGTCGATCTGCGCGATCTTGACGCTCTGCGCCGCAGCTATGTAAGCTTGCTCCACGAGATGGGGGGCATAATCGACCTGCTGACCGAAAACTCCGAGCTGTTTGCCAAATAAACAATGAACAACTCCCGAAAGCAAGTGCTTTCGGGAGTTGTTGCTTATAATTACTTATTGACTTTTAATACTTCGCTTCTTATTTGCGCGATGGTTTTTCCGCTTTTTGCGCGCAAGGGCCGCGAGGTCCTCGTACTCTGCCTTTTTCGCGCACGACACCGTAGCCGGACGATATTTTGACGCGAACTTCTCCGTCCTGCGTCCGCACCGCTTTTTCGCTTCTGCCAAGCTCGTATCTTTTGCAGACATATTCCCTCACGCCGAGGGTCGTTGTGTGCTTAAAAATGCACTCAAGCATCTGTTTCCGCTGTCTTTCGCGGCACATGCATGTGAGCTTAACACCGGGTCTGCTTTTTTTTTCATGCCGATGCTGGTAAAGTAAACATTCAACGCACCGAGCGTAAATAGCTCTTCCATGGCAAAGGAAAGCTCCTCGGGTGTCATATCGTCAAGGTTGCAGGCAAGCTCGATTATTCTATCGCCCTCGTCTGTCGTTTCGCCGATGAATGCCCTCACGACATTTGCGCACTCAAAGTCCTTTTTCCTGTTCCGCAGCCTGCATTTTCAATCTGCATAGTCGGCATGGCTCTGAATTTCCAGACGAAATACTTAAGCAGCGCAGCTCCCGTAGGCGTGCACAGCTCGGACTTTATCTGCCCCGAGTAGATCGGCACGCCGCGCAGGATAAGCTCTGTTGCCGGGGCAGGAACGGGCAGGATGCCATGCGCACAGCGCACCGTTCCCGAGCCTACGTTTACCTCCGACGCGAGTATCCGCTCGGGTGCAAGCTCATGCATAAGCGCGCACACGCTCAGCACATCGGCAAGTGCGTCGAGAGACCCGACCTCATGGAAATGCACATTTTCAATAGGATGCCCGTGAACCCGGCTTTCGGCCTCGGCTATAAGGGAATATACCTTCTTTGCGTCCTCTCACCTTCACCTCAAGCGGCACGGAGTCAACAAACGAAAGTATCTCCGAGATGCTTGTGTGCTCATGGTGATGGCGCGTCGCCTCGCCTTCCTCGTCGCCGTTTATGAGAACCGTCACATGCGTTCCGATTATTCCGCACTTACTGTAGGGTGCCGCCGTCAGCACGGCCTTTCCTCCGAGCGCGGCATTCATGCGGCGCAGGAAATCGTCCTTATCCGGATGCAGCTCCAGCAGCGCCGCCGTGAGCATCTCCGGCACAGCCCATGGAGCAGTCGATATACAAAGTTTTCATTCGCTCTCCGCCCTCGCTTTCGGGTCTAAGCTTTTAACACCGAAGTATTTTGAAAGCTCGGCCTTAATTTTTCCGGCTCAGCGCCTGTGCTTTTTCCTGCTGCGCCGCCGGAAGCTGCAGCAGCGCGCCGCCGTCGCGCAGGCGCACGCGGAAGTCGGTAAAGCCGAGTGAAAACAGATATTCCTCACTTTTCTCCACGGCCTCGAGCTTTTTCACCGCTTATCCTATCTCCGGTCGGAACGCGCGTGGCAAGGCAGGCATAGGCGGGCTTATTCCATGTAAACAATCCTGCCTCACGCGAACGGGCGCGAACCTCGCTTTTGTTATGCCGCAGAGCTTCAGCGGCGAGAGGACGTTCTGCTCCCTTAGTACCTTCATTCCAGGGCGGTCGCCGCCGTCGTCGCTGGCGTTCGTGCCGTCGAGTATGAGCGTATCGTAGCCGTCAGCTGCCGCAGCGGCGCGTATGGCGCCCATGATATGCCTCTTGCAGTAATAGCAGCGATCTGCCGGATTATCCGTCACGTCGTCAAATTGCAGAACGTCAACGCTTATCTCGTGCAGCTCAATTCCCAGCTGCTCGGCCAGACGGTGTGCGTCATTGCGCTCAAATTCCGGCTGGAACTGAGATTTGACAAAGTACGGAGCAATGTCCGCGCCGCATTTCACCGCGGCATACAACAGATACGCCGAGTCCGCGCCGCCCGAAAAGGCGAGCGCAGCTTTTTGTGTTCATTGAAAAATTCGTTAATATTCATATCAGTCAAGGTGGTTTATCATGCTGGCGAGATAGCCCGCGCCGAAGCCGTTGTCGATGTTCACGACGGACATACCGCTTGCGCAGGAATTGAGCATGCTCAGCAGTGCAGCGACTCCTCCGAATGAAGCTCCGTAGCCCACGCTCGTCGGCACGGCGATCACCGGGCAATCTGCAAGTCCGCCGATAACCGACGGCAGCGCGCTCCTCCATTCCGGCAACGGCGACGATAACACGCGCCGTCGATGATCTCCGGCATGTGCGACAGCAGGCGATGCACGCCGGAAACGCTGACATCGTACAATCGCGTGACCTTATTGCCGAGTATCTCGGCCGTAACGGCGGCCTCCTCGGCAACGGGAATATCCGTCGTGCCGCCGGTGGCAACGACGACAGTTCCGACCCGTCCGGCTCCGGGATCACGCCGACTATTCGAGCCTTGCATCGACCCTGTAGTCAAGGTCATGCTTTGAGGATAAGCTCGGCTGCTTTTGGCCGACATTCGTGTTATAAGCACCGTTTTCTGTCCGCGTTCGAGCATTGCTTCAACGATTTTCAGTATCTGCTCGGGGGTCTTGCCCTCGCCGTAGATGACCTCCCGCTATGCCCTGACGCAGCTCGCGATGGTGGTCGATCTTCGCAAAGCCGAGATCCTGAAACGGCTCCATTTTAAGCTCCAGCGCCGCCTCGGATGGGCTTAGCTCGCCGCTGCTGACTCTTTCGAGAATATGCATTATATCTTTTCTGACTCATCTGATCGTCCTTACTTTCAAATAATCGTGCTTTAAGTACAGTATATCACAGCACCCGGCCGAAGTCACTCATAAGATACCCTGTAAATAAAAAAGGCCCTCTCTGCGAACGGATAATTTCAAATAATTAAGCGGAGGCATTACGCCTCCGCTTACGTTTTATCATCATCTGGCATGGCTTCCGGAAAGGCAAAGCGGCAATTCGAGGTGGTTACCCTCCAAAAGCGCTTTATCTCGCAGAATCTCATCCGCTTTTCCATCCGCCGCGATTTTACCGTCGCTTAAAAGCAGAACTCTGTCACATGTATCAAGGATAAGATCCAGATCGTGCGATGCTATGATCTTTGTGACCTGAAGACTGTTCAGCGTGTTTATGAAGCGTTCTTCGATTTTGCGGATCGAGTGCGGTAGACGGTTCATCCATAAGCATAGCCTTTGGCTGCATTGCCAATATCGTAGCTATAGCAGCCATACGTTTTTCGCCGCCGGACATTTTGTGATTGTGACGATTTTTCAGATATTCCAGTCCAAGCCGTTGTAGAGTATCTCGGCCAGCCTTTCGGCATCTTTCCTGCTCAGCCCATAATTTATGGGGCCGAATATCATATCTTCTAGCACTGTTGGCATAAACATCTGATTGTCGGAATCTTGGAGAACGTACCCAAGCTCCTTTCGAATGGCCGAAAGGTTTTCTCTTTCCATAGCCATGCCATCCACAGTGATTTTGCCCGCGCAGGTAATCAGTCCAAGCGCGGCCTTCATTATCGTAGATTTGCCTGCTCCGTTTGCACCTATGAGTCCGACCTGCTCTCCGGCGTTTATACTGAAACTGACTCCATCGAGCACGCTGTGCTCACCGTATGAAAAAAACTGACATCTTTAAACTCTATCATCATTTCGCCCTCACATGAACATCGAACCAAGCAATGCCGGTATATTATATAGCCTTGTCAGCATTATGAGCGCCGCACATATACAAGTGCCGGGCCACGCAATTTTATTTGACGCTTTTCCTTTTGCATAATAAAACTCGCCATAGAATCCGCGAAGCTCCATACTCTCGTAAAGAGCTTCCTGCTCTGTCCATACTCCCGCAGGAGCAGTTGTCCGAGAAACGACCCCCAAGCTGAAACATGTATGCCCTTTTGCCCGGGCGCACGCAGATGATATGCCTCAGTCATTATGGCAACTTCCTCAAGCAGGACACTGATATATCTGAATGTCAGAAGAAGCAGAGAGGTCAGCATCTTCGGAAAGTGAAGCTGGCGCAAGGCACGGCATATTTCCTCAATAGATGTCGTTGCAACAAGCAAAATGATGCCATGAGGCAGAACACCCCCTTCATCATAAGAGAGTCAGCATCGACACAGCTCCGCCGCTGATTCCAATATTGCCAACAACGATCAATATTTGTTTATCGAAAACGGGTTGAACAAGCCAACGGCACAAACAAGCGGCATTACTATGCGCAGTTTATGAAAACAGGTATGCACGGCAATACCGGCAAGCTGATAAGCGAAGACCGGAAAAAGCAGCATGAAGAAGAGCCCTGTTATATCATATTTATTAAAAAGACACTGTTACAAAAATATAAAAACACAGTAAGAAGCAGCTTGGCAAGAGGAGGCATGGAGTGTATCGGCGAATCCATAGCCGCAAGCTCATCCATTGCTTTGAGCTCTTCGCATGCTTTTTTTCCGCTTTATTCACAGTCTATCACTTCCCATTATATAACGGCTTTTGCGGCAAGCCTTCAGACTTGCCGCAAGGTGATTATAAATGCCGATTATTTTGTTTTTTCCTCGGTCTTTTTCTTTCTGAAAAATCCGCCTGCCAGACATACAAGCACAGCCACACCGGCGACCATGGCCGATCCAACTATGCCGGAAACCGTTGTGCCGGCCGGATTATCTCCGTCGGAAGCAAATGCATAGTCAGGCAGGAATGCCGTCTTCTCCTGAATCTGCTCAGCCTTGTCCGCTGCATTGCTAGACACACCGAACTCATCTTCATCAAGTCCCATATTGGCATTGTAGCCTGCATCTTCGTTCCCGAAGAGTGTCCATTCGAGGCCATCGGGGTTGCTGCTTGCGATCAGAGACAGACCTCCGCCGACGATTGCGACGACAACTGCAAGAATAATGATAGTGGTCTTGAGAGAGCACTTGTTTTTCACTTCACCGTCGGTCTTAACATCCTTGAGCAATTCGGGTCTTGTTTCATAGATGAACAGAAGAACTGCTGCGGTTATAACGCCTTCGATGAGGCCGATAGCAAGGTGGATGGGCTGCATCAGTGCGCAGAATGCACCAAAGGGCAGCTCGGTGATACCGGAAGCGGTGGTCTCAAGGACAACGGAAAATGCGCCAAGCTGCAGGGTGATGACGCAGCCGAGAATGGATGCGATTATGATCTTCAGGCGGTTTGCCGCATTTGTGCCCTTGGATGCAAACATTTTGCCCTGCATTATCGGGCGATAAATAAGGAAGTAGCCTACAAAACAGCCATAGAATGCCATGTTCCAGCAGTTTGCGCCGAGTGCCATGAGTCCTCCGTCAGCGAAGAACAGGCACTGTATAGTTAGGATGACGACCATTGATAGGAAGCCCGCCCACGGACCAAGAACCCCGCTGAGCATCATACCTCCGCACATATGTCCTGACGAACCGGTTCCGGGAATCGAATAGTTTATCATCTGGCCCGCAAATACAAGTGCTGCCATAACAGCCATTGCAGGTAGTTTCTTTGATGTTGATTCAAGCCCCGTTTTCTCTTCTTTTCTTAGCTTTGCAATTGATACGCCTACAGTGGCAGCCGACGCTACATACATAGTAGCAGCAACAGCCGGTGCAAGCAAAGCATCTGCCATATGCATAGTTGATGCCTTCCTTTCGTTATTTTTTGTTCAGCATGGCCTATTATAGGGTACGTAGCTATGCTGCACAAGCTACCTGGGGGGGATATTTAGTCACAATTTTTTCACATTTCCGGGTAGCTTGTGTAAGATTATGATTATTTCGCGAGTGCGCGGAAGATGAAGGTGACAGCCTGGCCGCGAGTGCAGGTTGCTTCGGGACGGAAGGTACCGTCAGCGAAACCATTGGCGACCTCGTTGGCAACTGCCCATGCAACTGCGTCTGCGCAGTAGGAGCCGGAAGCGACATCTGCGAAGTTGGTGCCGGTTGCAACCTTCTCATCGCCGGATGCACGGAACAGGAAGGTGACGATCTGGCCGCGAGTGCAAACTGCATTCGGGTCAAAGGTGGTCTCGGTAGTGCCCTTGGTGATGCCCTTCTCGACTGCCCACAGGATCGCGTTGTAGTATACGCTGTCCTTGCTTACGTCGGTGAACGGGTTGACGGTGTCAGCCTTGACCTCGGGGAGAACCGGCTGCGCGGTACAGGAAGGTGACGATCTGTGCACGAGTGCAGCCTTCGTCGATGCCGAAGGTGTCAGCAGTATTGCCGGTGGTTACGCCCTTATCTGCTGCCCAGATGATTGCATCGTAGTAGGGGCTGGTCTTCTCAACGTCCTTGAAGGGGTTGGGAACGGAGGAACATAGTTGGGATCCTTCTCGCCGCAAACGGTGCAGACGCCATTCTCGAACTTGTGGCCGAGAGCCTTGACGACCTCGCAGCCGGAGAGAACAGTGCCGCAGACAGAGCACTTGGTGCCGGCGGTCATGCCGTCGGTGGTGCAGGTTGCTGCAACAGCTGCAACTTCCTCAGGGAGTGTGGCCGAGGGCTTTTTATCTCCTGCTGTGCAACAATAATTGCTTTACAGACCGAGCAGTGCTTGCCTTCGGTGAGGCCGGTCTTGGTGCAGGTCGGCGCAACCGCCTGATCAATGACTATAGTGTGAGTATGTATAGGAGGCGTAGGCGGTTTTGTAGTTGGGGTCTTTCTCCCCGCAGACGGTGCACAATGCCCTTGTCATATTTATGGCCGAGAGCATTGATTACGCTGCCCTTTTCAATTGTTTCTTTACATACCTTGCAGACCTTGTCACCGGTGTAGCCGGCGTCGGTGCATGTTGCGTCCTTTGCATTCTTTACTTCGGTCTTATGGCCGAGCGCGTCGACGTAGTCGCCTTTGTAACTTTCGCCGCAGGCGCAGGTGTATGTTGTGTAGCCTTTTTCTCGTGCAGGTGGCTTCCACTTTATCACCTGCCGTAAAGATATGCTCAATGCAGCTGAAGCTGATGTTATTAGCCTTGGCATATGCAAACGCTGGGCTGTCGGAATAGCCTCGGATAGCAGCCGTACAATTTTTAAATGCGGTATCGTCAATTGCTGTTACATTTCTTCCGATTGTAACTGTAGACAGAGCTGTGCAGTTAAAGAAGGTTCCATAAGGAATTTCCGTAACTTTATCGGGAATCACTATGTTTGTGAGCTTATTGCAGCCCCAGAACACGAGGCTGCCGAACTTTTCGACATTTTTGCCGAAGCTGACACTTGTGAGCGGCGCATTCTCGAATGCATAATCGCCTATTTCCTTAACACTATCCGGAATAACGATAGTCTCTATTCCCGCATTTTCAAATGCACTGCGGTCGATAAGCGTTACTTCTGACGGGATATCTACCGACTTAAGGTTCTCGCAGGCATCAAAAAAAGGTGATTACTCAACGCTTTAAGTGCTTTAGGCATCTTTACACTCTCAAGACTTGAGCATTCACTGAACAAATAGACCGGAAGTGTCTCAATAGTGTCGTTGAATTCAACATTTTTTAAAGCTGCGCACTCGAAAATGCATAAGGGCCAAACGATGTTACATTCTCGACATTTATTCTTTCAAGGTTTGCACAGCCGGCAAATGCAGACTGACCGATGGTCTTGATGCTGTCAGGAAGAACAACTGTCTTAATTACTTCGTTTTGGCAAACGCACCAATAGCCATTGCCACAACCGGCTTGCCGTCTATTTCAGCAGGAACATTGACCGTTTCGTCACTGCCGAGATACTTTGTGATGGTAACTTCTTCATCAGACACGGTGTATTCGTAAGGAAATGGTCTGCTCGCTCGCTGTGACTTCAATTACGGTAACTTCGGGGGGTATGAGTATAGTTATTGCACTTTACGGTGTAGGTCTTGGACGTATCAAGCACATAGCCCATCTCTGCCAGCTTTTCGGCAGCATCGCCAAGGTCGAGGGCTATATCCACATCTGCTGCACCATAGCCGGTGTAAGCATTTGTAAGCTTTGCAGTGATGGAATATACTGTCTGGCCATTGCAGACAAAGTTGACAGGCTGAGTGTGCAAATCGGTGATGGTACTGTGATTCACCTCAACATACATGGTAATTTCTTTCGGCTGGACGCCGTTTTCTCCGACGAGGAGCGTCTGCTTCTGCAGATCGGGACTGCCTATTCCGCCCTGCCAAATTCTATAGCCTTTAAGGTTCATCGTCACAAATCTGTTGATCTGATTCAATCCGGTACTTACCTCAAATTCGCCGTATTTTGTTCCGGCGCTATAGCCATAAACTTTTTCACCGTCAACAGTTTTGTAATAGCGGCCGATCTCTGCGCCGGTGGCCTTATCTACATACTTGATGTCGAACTTAGTATTTTCTTCGCTGAGCGTAGTGTACTCCGCAGCAAGCGATACGGTGTTCTGCGCTTCGCACTGTTCTTGGTCGGCGTGAAGCTTATATTTTCCGGGTGGCCCAAGTTAAAGACGCGCGCACCGGTGGGACAAGTCCGATCATTCCATCGCCGTTTTCACCGGCCACTTCGCCGTTGACCATCATCTGCCAGCCCTTTGGGATTCCGTCATCTGTGAGGAACTGCCAGGTTATATTCAGTGTTTCGCCAAACGGAACATTGAAAATGCTGTTGATCCCCCGATAGTAACACTGACCTTGCAATCAGGTATGACTACAGGTGTATCGCCAGCCAGTTCCCATGTGAGGACGGGAAACCGCCGTTGGGATCAGGTGCGAATGCCTCGCCGAGTTTCGGCAAAATCAGGTGCCTTCAGCTCAGTCTCGGTCTTGGAGGTACCGTAAAGCGAGTAGCAGACGAGCTGCTGCTTGTATCAAGATAGTAGCTGTTGGTGACCGTTCCGGAATAGCTGACGTTCCATGCCTTTCCGGACAAGCTGCCGACATTAAGGCAATTAGTTATCGTTCCTCCACAGGTGATTGCACCGCCCATGCCAATGCCCACGCTGACATCAGCGCGGTTGATGCAGTTGGACACAGTGCCGTTGTTATAACCAACAAGACCGGAAGAATATCCGCCGCTGTAAGTGCACACTGCCTCGTTTATGCAGGAATCGACGAGGCCGCCGCTTTTGTTCCACGCGCAGACAGCGCCGTTATACTGTGCATTCTTTTCCGTCGTCTTAATAGTTCCGGCAACTTTAACATTCTTTATTGTTCCGAAGTTGTAGCAGAACAGGCCGTTGTATCTACTTGCAGAGCTTATGTCTAAGGTCACGGTATGACCCTGACCGTCAAACGTGCCTCTGAACGACTTGCTATCTGCCGTTTCGCCTATGGGATTCCACGTGACGCCGCTGGCATCGATATTGTCCGTCAGCACTACGGTTTTTCCTTCATAGGAATTGCCGTTATCAACGCTTGCTGCGAATGCCTGAAGCTCTCCAAGAGTTTTGATCTTCAGATCCGGTTCGTCATCGGCAAGCGCCGCGCCGGCATCACGCACAGGCTCATTATCATGGTGAGCACGAGCAGCCATGACAGCGAGCGTTTTGCTTTTGTCTTAACTTTTGCATTTTCTTCTCCTTTTGTTTTTTTTTTAGATATGCTGTTTAGAAGCATAGCGGTTATTTATCCGACAAACAAGCTACCCCCAGGATATTTCGTTAAAAAATTATTCGAATTTTCAATGCAATAAGACAGTCTGCACGCAGTTGTGCAGACTGTCTTTTTGTTAATTGTGTATAAATCTATTTCGCGAGTGCGCGGTAGATGAAGGTGACAGCCCAGCCGCGAGTGCAGGTTGCTTCGGACGGAAGGTGCCGTCAGCGAAACCATTGGCGACCTTGTTGGCAACTGCCCATGCAACTGCGTCTGCGCAGTAGAGCCGGAAGCGACATCTGCGAAGTCGGTGCCGGTTGCAACCTTCTCATCGCCGGATGCACGGAACAGGAAGGTGACGATCTGGCCGCGAGTGCAAACTGCATTCGGGTCAAAGGTGGTCTCGGTAGTGCCCTTTGGTGATGCCTTCTTCTCGACTGCCCACAGGATCGCGTTGTAGTATACGCTGTCCTTGCTTACGTCGGTGAACGGGTTGACGGTGTCAGCCTTGACCTCGGGAGAACCGGCTGCGCGGTACAGGAAGGTGACGATCTGTGCACGAGTGCAGCCATCGTTTATGCCGAAGGTATCGGCGGTCTTGCCGGTGGTTACGCCCTTATCTGCTGCCCAGATGATAGCATCGTAGTAGGGGCTGGACTTCTCAACGTCCTTGAACGGGTTGACAACGGAGGAACATAGTTAGGATCCTTCTCGCCGCAAACGGTGCAGACGCCATTCTCGAACTTGTGGCCGAGTGCAGGAACAACTTCCTGAGCGGTGAGAACTTCGCCGCAGACGGAGCACTTGGAGCCAGCGGTCAGGCCGGTCTCGGTGCAGGTTGCTGCCTTGTCATTCATTTGTTCCGCCGGTTATCGCATTATAAGGCGATACAACATTCGACGGGTCAATATCAACATGGCTCTCACCATCCGAAACACCATAGAGTCCACTGTCAATTACCGCAACTGTAACTCCATCGCCAAACTGTCCTTTAGACCACACCGCAGGCACTTTCATATTTTCAAGGTTCCACTGTGCACCATTAACATAAAGCGTGTCGTTTACAGCTGCATCGTCAAGCAAGCTGAGCTTATAGTCCGGTTCGAAGTAGTCTACCGCACCTTCAGGTAAGGCTTCGATCTGAGCTTCGCTTTCAGCCCGGTAAAGGCTGTCAGCCTCAGACACGCAAGTCAATCCATCGGCATAGCTGGCATCATGCAGCTTGATTATGTACCCCTCCGCATTGCCGGGTTTATCATTATTGACGATATCAGTCTGAGATGCTATCCTCAGACAGCGGCTCTTCACTTGCGGTCAACTCAGGTTTATCCTGCGCCGCATCCTGCGTACCCATTCCTAACGGGACGAGCGACAGCATGAGCACAAATGCCAATACTATCGCCAAAAATCTTCTTACGTTTTTACCCTTCATAATTCCTCCTGATTAACAAATTGCATTTGTATATAAAACACGCGCCACGCATCGGCATGGCGCATTAGCATTCTTCATAATCCTCAACTTCATAATCCTCAATATCGTTAAGCAAAGACAGAAGCGAATATATATACTGCTCAGTACTGCCATCTCGTATTTCTCTCTCTATTTGAGTCAGTATTGCATCCTTTGCTACAAGCCTCATCAGGCTGCCTACCGCCGCATTGGCCGATGCATATTGAGTAAGCGCCTCGATATCCCGTGGGCTGTCTTCGAGCATTTTAGCAATCGTCTTAAGCTGACCTATTATTTTTGCAAGCCTCGTTTTTGCATCCTTTGCAGCTTTACTGCTCAGGGGAACAGCGTCAGTCCTTTCTTCCATAGGCTTACTCCATAAAGCGCTCAATCGCCTTGTTCAGATCGTTTATAGCTTCCTCGTCGTTGCTTGCTACAGCATCCACTATGCAATGCTCGATATGATCCTTGAGTATTATTTTAGCTGTGTTGTTCAGTGCCGATCTGACCGCAGCAAGCTGCATAAGAACATCCGTGCAGTCCTGTCCTTCTTCAACCATTCGCCTTACATATTCGAGATGTCCCGATGTCTCGCAAAGGCGGTTGAGGACCGCTTTGGTATGAGTATGGTTGTGTACGTGCGTATGCTCATCCGGACCATGAGTATTGTCGCCGGTTACATGCATATGTTATTCCCTCTGCTTTCTGCTTGAATTAGAGTTCGCTGATAATATAACAAATACGGGCGGCATTTTAAGCTACCCCGGGGGATACGTTGTGGTCTTTTTCTTGAGTTTTTTAAATAAATATCCCCATGGGTAGCTTGTGCCGGACAAAAATGCCGGATATAATCAGGCGCAGACAGATGTTTTAGGTCTTTTGTACAGAGCCCGTACCGTTCCCCCCCTCCGGTATGGGCTCCCCCATTTTTTTTGCAGCAAAAACGGCGGATATCACTTTGTGGATTTCCGCCGTTGATTCTTATCAGTTCGGGAACACGCTCCGGATATAGATTTTAAATACAGGTAAAAGATTTCTTAACTTATAACAACATGCTGATTATGTAGTGACGAATGCTGCTCTCGGTGACCTGTCCACTGTTGTTATTCCCAGCGCCGGAAAAGCCTCAGCGTCTGCTCATAGCTTGCCATGGTCTTTGCCCTTAGCTGTCTGCTATGGCAACAAACTAAATACTCATCGATCATTCTGTCAAACTCATACTCTGCCATAAAGCGAAAAACTCCCTTGTTTATTGGTGTGATTTCTACCCAATAAATCAAGAGAGTTTATCATGATACACTAAAACGGTTTACAGGTCTGTGGCGGCTTCAGCTCCGGGATTTCCGAAAGTTTATCGAAGTGCTGCCACATTTGCCCATCCCGCAAGTCCTTGAGCTGCCGGCGTTTTCAGCGCATTACGCCCTGTTTTTTGACGCAGGGGAAGGCAGTCGGCGATCATGGCGATGAATTCGCTGTTTGTCGGCTTGCCTTTGATGTTCGACACGGTGTAGCCGAAGAATTTCTGCAAAACCTCGATATCGCCGCGATCCCACGCGACCTCGATGGCATGGCGTATTGCACGCTCGACGCGCGACGGCGTTGTGCCGAATTTTTTAGCGACCTCGGGATACAGCACCTTGGTGACGGCATTGATTATATCCATGTCGTTTATCGTAAGTATTATCGCCTCGCGCAGATATTGATAGCCCCTTGACGTGCGCCGGAACGCCGATCTCGTGGATGATCTCGGTGACTGCCGCTTCGAGATTTGCATCGCTCGTGCGCGCAGGCAGAAGCACCTCCTCCTGGCTCGGCAGCGCGCCGATTTGGCGGATGCGATCCAGAAGTGCGGTGATATCGCAAGGCTCCGGCACGAAATACGCCGCTCCGAGTGCCGTGCACTGACGCACTATCTCGTTTCGGTACAGATGTGTAACGACGATCGCCTTCGCGCCGGGGCATGCCTCGGGCAGGCGGCGCAGCACCTCGATACCGTCGAGCTTCAAAAGCACCAGATCCATCACCAGCACATCCGGCTGCCGCTCGGCCGCAAGGGTAAGCGCTTCAACGCCGTTGTCGGTATTGCCGACGCACTCCATGTCATCCTCCTGTGACAGGACATCTCCCAGCAGACGTCGAAAGTCTTCGTCGATATCTGCAATTAGAACGCAGGTCTTGGTTTCCATAACTATTCTCCTCCAGTTTGCTACATGAACAGCGCTGTCCCTACCTTTTGAGGCAAAACAGCCGCTTTTATGGTATAAACTTACCATATCCGAAACGTTTTAGCACGCGAATCATGTCGAGCATTATTAATAATTGTTGACATAATTCGACGAAAAGATTAAGAAAACGATTACATTTAGTCGTTTTAATCCCATCTTTGTAATTTTATGTCGAAACATTGCGTAAAAAAACCCCCACGACACGCGTGGGGGTATGGAAATTCACTTAAACACAAAACACATAGTTATAAACCAGCTAAGAAGAGCAAATATCATAGCTGCCACAGCCATTTTAAGACTGTGGTCATGCTCGTATTCCTGATAAGCCTCGACTGCATCGGATGCGCCGCGCAGGTAGGCTTTATATAAGGCTATGAAGTGACGGCTATCATGTCTGCCGGCAGCATATGCTTCTGCGGCAGTTTTTGTAAATAACGATATTTTGTCCATCACGGCTCACCTGCTTTCGGCTCACGATGTAACCATTGTATCATAAATTTCTTATATTTCAAGTATCATTTTATGGAAGCTGCGTTAAGCTTCTTAACGCAGCTTGAACAGCAGCATACCTCCGCACATCACTGCAAGGCCGACAAATTTGTTCCAGCCGAAAGCTATTTTCTCGCTTCCCATCAGACCGAAGGCATCGATCAGCGCGGCAACAAGAAGCTGCGACATGAGTATTATTGATATCGCGACCGTCGTGCCGAGGCTTTTTTTATGCCAAGCATTACCGTGAGCGTTATCACAAGCCCCAACGCGCCGCCGAGCCAGTAGAGCCTGCTGACACTGCCGAGGGCGGAGAAACTCCCCTGCCGCCAGAACAGCAGCGCGATCATGGCAAGCGCGAACGCCGTGCCCTGAACAAAGGCGTTTGCCTCCATATTGCCTATCCCTCGCCCAGGCGCGTGTTCATCACGCCCTGCACGCTCATCGCCATGCCGGCTATTATGCTGAGCACTATGCCAAGCAGCATTCTTATCTCCTCCGATTTTTCTTTTTTGTACACTATTGATATCGGCGGCGTGATGTGTTAAAATCCTCAATACACGAACAAATGTCATTGTGTTGCAGACAGGAGGCTCGAACATGGCAAACGCAAAACCCAAATATTTTCTCGTCGAGGCTACGGCTCTGCCCGAGGTTTTTGTCAAGGTGACGGAAGCGAAATCCCTTTTGAAACGGGCGAGGCCCGAACGGTTGCAAAGCTGTCGAGCGTGTTGATCTGAGCCGCAGCGCCTTTTATAAATATAAGGACTGCATCACGCCCTTCCGTGATATGAAGCGCGATGCCATCATGACATTCCACATCAAGCTGCATGATAAGCCGGGCAAGCTTGCCTCGGTACTTTCTATCTTTACCGAATCCGGCGCAAATATACTCACGATAAACCAGTCGATACCGGCAAACGGAGTCGCGCTCGTCACCATATCCATCGCGCCGGAAAACCTCATCATCAGCAGTGATGAGCTTATGGCTCGGCTGAGCACCGTGCCGGGCGTTGTGAACATTGAGCTTATGGCAGGCTGAGGCGTGCCTGAATAAACTGAAGTAGGGGGTGACCCTACTTCTTTTTTTTTGGGTGATAAAATGCTTATAGTTCAAAAATTCGGCGGAAGCTCGCTGGCCGGAGCGGAACGGCTCAGGCGCGCCGCCTCCATAATAGCCGACAGTGCCGACGCCGGGAACAAAGTTGTTGCGGTCGTGTCGGCGCGCGGCGATATGACAGATGAGCTGCTCGGCGAGGCGCGGCGCATAAGCGCGGATGCCCCGGCGCGCGAGCTTGACGCGCTGCTGTCCTGCGGCGAGACCGGCTCGGCGGGCAATGACGGCGATGCAGCTTGTCGATATCGGCAAACGCTGCGTTTTCGCTCACGGGTGCACAGGCCGGAATACTGACAGACGGAGTTCACGGCGCTGCGCGCATACTGAGTATCGACACGGCACGCATCATACGTGAGCTTGATGCCGGAAAGATCGTCGTTGCGGCAGGCTTTCAGGGGGCAGAGCGCGGCGGCGACACAACGACTCTCGGCCGCGGCGGCTCGGACACGACGGCAGTGGAGCTTGCCGCCGCGCTGAAAGCCGACCGATGCGAGATATACTCCGACGTTGACGGAATATACACAGCCGATCCCCGACTTGTTACCGGTGCGGTGCGGCTCGACAGGATCGACTACGGCGATATGCTGCGTCTTGCGCTGCACGGCTCGCAGGTGCTGCATTCGCGCAGCGTTGAGGCCGCGATGCGCGCAAATGTCCGCGTTCACCTGCTGTCGAGCTTCACGCGGCACGAGGGCACAGTGATGTGCAAGCTCGACGATCGGTCCGGCCTGTGCGGCGTGACGCGCGATCCTTCGCTAGGCACGGTGAGCATCATAGGCCGTGAGGCAGATGCGCACGTTCTTGCCGAGGCTGTTGCTGCGCTTGCCCACAGCGATATCATCGTCACGCGCACCGAGCTTTTTTGATGGCGGCTGCTCGCTGTTCGTCTCGCCCGACAGGCTTCTGCCGGCACTGGAGCTTGTGCACAGGCGGTTTTTCCGTTAATTTGCGTTTCCGCTTGTTTTTTTCCGACGGTTATGCCGAATTTGGGGCATTCAGGCAGCATTTCGGGCGCTTTTTATGCGCATAAACGCAAATTTTAAATTGCATCTGCGCGGCGTTTATGGTATCCTGTTTAATATCTTCTAAAGGAGTTGATCTTGTGAATTGCAAGCAGTTTGAAAAAATACGCAGCGAAAATCCTTTCATGCCGCTCAACGACATCGTGCATGAGCTTGTTTTGCAGGATATTATCAGCTTCGCAGTGATGCCCGGAAGCCGCATAAGCGAAAGCAGCATCGCACAGGGGCTCGGCATAAGCCGCTCGCCGGTCAAAGCCGCGCTTGAGAAGCTTGCGTCGAATAACTATATTAAAATACAAAACAGCCGCTACTACGTCGCAGAATTCAACAAAAAGACTATGACGAGATCTGCGATTTCACGGAGATGATTGAAACCCACGCCGCCGGCGAGGCCGCGCTGAACATAACTAAGGAGCAGCTCGACGAGCTGTACGACATGGCACACAAGCTCCAGGACACCTATGACGAGGCTTTCCATAAGGGAAAGGATTTCGTTTTCGCAAAGCTTCTTGAGCAGGAGATAAACTTCCACTTCTCCGTTGTTAAGGCCTCGGGCAATCAGCTTATAACCGATATATACGACCAGATGAAGTACCGACTGTTCCGCTGCCGCAGCTATCTGCTGTTCTCCCGTCCGGACGGATTTTATGACACGCTGGACACCGACCATGTGTTCATCTGCGATATTTTAAAGTTCGGCGACCGCGACATGGCCGCCGCCGCAATACGCCGCCACCTTGGCATCTCACGCTCCGGCATAGAAAGGTTTAACCTGCTGGAGCTGACGAACAAGAAATAGACAGTATATCCCGGCCTCACGGCCGGGATATTTTTGCGCTATGGATCACGATTTGATGTAAGGGAGAATGTACGGAAGTCCGTAGACAAGCGCAAGTCCGAAAAACGAGAGGAACAGGCAGAAGCCGATAGATATCTGCGGCTTAATCTTATAGCTCTCCTTCTTTAATCTTTTTATCTATAAACCATGACGGGATCAGGCATAAAAGCGACGGGATAAACAGCCACATTCTCCGCTCGGTGCTAAATCCCGACAAACCGAGACTGACGTATAAGCCAAACAAGAGCCACGCAACAGAAAACAGCAGCGACAGGATTACAAGCGCTATGTATTTCGGTTTACTCATAGATTATCAGCTCCGTTTTCAATTTTGCCGTCTGCGGCTCGGTCACTGCCCGATATACATTTTTGGCATAGGTCACCGCAAGCAGAACAAGCGATATGATAACACAATATTTTACCTGAACAAGTACTCGCCGACCGCCGGTGCTCAGCATTTTCCCGATAAGCCACATGCCTGCAATGCACGCAAGCGCCCCAACGAAAATGAGCATGTTCGGCGTTCCGACGTATGTGAAAAAAGCCCATACTATAGGGCAGCATGACGCACCATGCAATAAAAAGCAGAACGTCAAGAGTGTATAGAATTATGGATTTTTGTCTACTCATCTCAGGTATCCCTTCCCATCGGAATCACCTCGGATACCGTTTTTTAGTGGCGCATTGCTGCACCTACGAATACGCATATTGCAGTTGCACGGTTTGAAGATGCCGACGAAACCGTTGCTTCCTCGCGGCTCGTTTCTTAGGCTTTAGTATAGCATATAATTTTACTTTTTGGCTGTAAATTTCCTTGTCGGCTCAGTTTTTTATGTTTTGCACAATTTGCCATTGCGTTTATCGGCAAATTAACTATTTTTAGTGGCGAATTGGGGCAGCTACGAATACGGTGATTGCCGGTGTCCGACCGGAAACGATGAGAAAAAACCGTGACTGCTACGCAACCCAGTAGTGCGGCAGTTTCCCGGTTTAGCCGGTAACTTCGACACCGGGCTACCGCAATAAACGCATCGACACAATTTGAATGCGCCACTGAAAAAAATGTAGCGCCTACGGCGCGGATATATTTTCACCTCATCTGCCGCAAGCGGCATCTTCCCCCAAGCTCCGCAAGGGAAGACAATTGGAGTGCAGGTGCAAAATTAAGCATCGCACTTTCGTTACGCGAAACGTAACGGTTTCTACCATTGTTCCGAACCGGGCTACCAGAGATATATGTATCCGTAGCTGCCCCAATGCGCCACTAAAAAAAAAAAGACGCTGCCCAACAGGAGAACGGCAACGTCTTTTTTGTGATTTTGTTGCGGCGTACTGCGGATTGAGGAGCTCCGCAATACCGGTAACAAGCAAAAAAAAAAGAGATGGAAAGAAGAATCAAACGAATAATGTTTTGTTATTTATCTGACGATATTATAATAGCACATAGTTTTGATTTGTAAAGAGTTATTTGCGATTTTTTATCAAATATTTTTTAATTTTTTATGAATTCAGCTTCAAGCTCTTTTTGATCCTCCCCATCGCGTTTTTCTCAAGGCGCGATACTTGGGCCTGGCTTATCCCGATCTCGCGCGCGACCTCTGTTTGTGTCCGTCCGAGGTAGAATCGCAGTGAAAGTATGCGCCTTTCGCGCTCGGAAAGGCGTCCGACCGCCTCATCAAGCGCGATCTGCTCGAGCCAGTGCTCATCGGTGTTTTTCGTGTCGCCTATCTGATCCATTACGCAGACGCTCTCGCCGCTGTCGCTGTACACAGGCTCGTACAGAGAGACCGGGTCGCATATCGAATCGAGTGCAAACACGACCTCGGGCGCTTTATTCCCAGCTCCTTGGCGATGACCTCAACATCCGGCTCGCGCCCCAGCTCGGCAGTCAGCCGCTCCTTGACCTGCAAAACGCGGTAGGCAGTATCGCGAACCGAGCGCGATACGCGCACAGCGCCGTGATCGCGCAGAAACCGCCGCAGCTCGCCCGATATCATCGGAACGCCATAGGTCGAAAACTGCACGTTCTGGCTGAGATCAAAGCAGTCAATGGCTTTGATAAGCCCGATACAGCCGACCTGAAACAGGTCGTCCATGCTCTCTCGCCGCGTCCGGAAAACTTCTGGATGACGGACAGCACGAGGCGCAGATTTCCATTTATGAGCTTGTCGCGCGCGGCCATATCGCCCGACTGCGCGGCGGCGATCAGCTCGCGCATCTCGGCGTTTTTCAAAAGCGGCAGCTTTGATGTGTTCACGCCGCACAGCTCGACTTTGCCCTGCATAGCATCACTCTCTAAGTGATGCTATTATTTCCGGCCTTTCCCGAATTATCCCACATCAGCGCGCATGTCCATGCCGAGGCGAGAAACACCGCAAGGTCGGCCAGCAGCGCCGCCGGTATCGCATGGCGCGTGTTTTTTATCTTCGCCGCGCCAAAAATACACCGCAATAACGTAGAACGTTGTTTCGCTTGATCCTATCATCACAGCCGCAGTGCGCCCGGCAAGGGAATCCGCGCCGCTGTTTTTGATGATATCGGCAGCAGCAGCCGTAGCTGCGCCGCCGCTGACGGCCGCAGCAGCGCAAGCGGAACCGTTTCGGCAGGTACGCCTATGCGCTCCATCAGCGGCGCAAGCATAGCCGACAGCGCATCCAGCGCTCCGGACGCACGCAGCATGTACACTGCCGGGAACAGAACGATAAGCGTCGGCAGCATGTTTTTAGTGTTTCAAGACCCTGCATCGCGCCGCGGCAAAGCGCCGGAAAAATATCCGTGCCGGAAATGAGCGTATGTATGCCCACCGACGCAAGGATGAGCGGCACGGCAAGCTCAATAAGCACGCTCACGGCCGACGCTCCATTGCGCACGCAGCTGCCAATCCCACAGCCACAGATACAGCCGAGCTTATCCACCGCCGGCAAAATGTCAAACGGCGAGGTCGCCCCCTCTGCCGCGCGTATGGCCGCAACGGTGGTCGGCAGCAGCTGGATCGACGCCGTGTTCAAAACGACGAGTCTGCACAGCTCATTTGACGCCTCGCCCGGCGATGCAAGCCGTGCCATCTCCTGTGCCGCGCGAATCCCCATCGGCGTTGCCGCATTGCCGAGACCGAGCAGATTTGCGCTGACATTTGCCGAAAGCGGCTGCAAAGCCCTCGTGCCGCGCACTTTCCGGAAACAGGCGCCGCAGTATCGGCCTGAGCGCATGCGACAGCCTTCGGCAAGCCCTGAAGCTCTCATAAAGCTCCATCACCGCACACCACAGGCAAACAGCACCGCCGATAACTATGCACAATTCGATGGCGGCATGCGCCCCTTCCAGCGCCGCCTGCTGCACCTGTCCCACGGTTCCGTTCAGGCATCCGAAAAGAATGGAGACGACGATCATCGCCGTCCATATAAGACCCATAACATGACAATTCTCCTCGTATTTCAAAACACTTGTTAGTGTATTGTATTATTTTTCATGCAGTTAAATACATTTCATTACAAATCATTCTGTTAATTTGTAGAATTTTTTGTGAATACTGAAATTTTTTGTTGACAGGATGAGTAATTTTGGTATAATTAATGGTGTATTTTGTGGGATATAAATTTTTCCGAAATGGAGGGAGCCCATATATGAAATCCACAGGTATAGTCAGAAAAGTTGATGAACTCGGCCGTATAGTTCTTCCCATCGAGCTGCGCCGTACTCTTTGACATTGCTGAAAAAGACGCACTCGAAATTTTGTAGAAGGCGATAACATCATTCTTCACAAGTATCATCCTTCCTGCGTCTTCTGCGAGAACACCAAGAATATCATTAGCTACAAAGGCAAGAATGTTTGCCCTGACTGCATCAAAAGCTCAAGGAGAAAATTTAATCTGCACGAGCCTAAACCGCCGACTTTTGAAGCCGGCGGTTTTTCTTTATGACGCATCGGAATATGTACGCCCGACCGGCTCTCGGATTTGCTCCCTCTGACGGAGGATATTTGCGCCAAGGCAAGGCAAAGGCCGAAGCGCATACTTTGTGTAGTGTAAGCCCGTCAACGCAGTATTGGCACAAAATAGCCCCGTCAGAGCGCAATAGACCCGTCAGGAGTTATAATAGGTACATTGCGCCCATAATTATCAGCAGCTCCTTGTCGCCGCTTTCACGGTACATAAGGTACAGAATGAGGATGAGGAGCAGATCCTTCTGTTTCGAGCTCTCCGGAGCTTTTTGGGAAGATCACCGAGGATGGGCAGTCGAGCAAGAGGCTCCAGCAGGCAGCGACGGGCGGCGCTGCGGCGGACGGGGCGCAGCCGAAGTCTGCAGGCTTTTCGCTGCGGCGATCGTCAATGCGCTCGGCGCGGCTGCCGTTGCCGCGATAGAGATTATACGCTGCCATCGTCATCGCCTCCGAGCTTTTCGGCGGCAAGCTCCGCAATTCCGGCAAGGCGCGC
>VOFC01002507.1_pt1 | contig 42958 bp, 69 predicted proteins | sample 5384161 | NCBI WGS metagenome assembly VOFC01 (sample SAMN12384722, study PRJNA508395) | human gut metagenome | isolation source: healthy gut B | host: Homo sapiens
AAAAATAAGTTTGAATAATTTAGAAAAAAATAGAATAATTTAATATTATGGTTTAGTTAATTTAGAAACGTCAAAACCTGATTTCTTAAGAAACTCTATCGCTGATTCTTCTGTTAAAACTTGTTGCTTTATAGGTGGCTTAGGATTTTTAAATGATTCATAATCTGAAGGATTAAATGTCTCTCCAGTAAGAATCATATGGTATATACTGACAAGCATCATTCTTGCAATTGCGATAATGGATTTCTTGTGGCCTCGTCTCTTTTTGATACGAGAATACTTAATTCCAAAATAGCCCTCCTTATCTTTGATTGCTCCAAGAGCACACTGAACTAATAAAGGTTTTAAATATTGACCTGCTTTTAGAAATACGAACTGATTTTTTCTTATTAGCACTTTCGTTGTTTGCAGGTGCTAATCCAGCCCAACAGGCTAGTTGTTTATCTGATTCGAATTGTTTCATATCTACTCCGATTTCTGAAATAATAAGGATTGCAGATAAAGTGCTGATACCTGGTAGTTGGGTGATGTGCATGAATCGATCGAACATTGGTGCCGCACGTTTCATTATTTCGATTTCACAGTTATTAATATGGACTTGTAATTCTTCCATATGAGTCATTGATTCATTCATTTTAAACCTTTGATCAGTTTCGATATTGCAGTGTTTAATGGAATCTAGAATCTTATCTTTATTTTTACACGATCCATGGATACATTTCAAAATTTTCTCATCTTCAATGATATCTGACTCAAGTACTTCTTTCATGATTGTTTGTGCAGACTTTCCAAACGGATCTGAAAATACAGAACCAATACCGATATTGGAAACTGTCATACAGTTCTGATATCGATTACGTTCAGAGGAACGCATTCCAACCAATTTATAGCGATAGCGAGATATTTCTCGTAAAGCTCTTATTTCTTTTTGGGTGGTATAAAAGAAAATTTGATTAGATCATGTTTAAATAAATCACAGCATCCATTTTGAATCTTTCTTGTCAGTCTTCTTCCCTTTAATTGCTTTGACATATTTTGGATGAGTTAAGTAAATATTGATTTCATCTTCTAAGATGTTGAAAATTGGAATCCAATATTTACCAGTAGATTCCATGCATGCATCAAAGCATTTGTGATTAATGAGCCACTGTTTAAGATTCAGTAAATCAGGGTTTAAAGTTGAAAACGTTTCTTGGATGTATTCGGTAATACGAGTTTTCTTATTAGTAATACCGATTGTAGCCACAATGATATTCTTGTGAACATCCATGCCACAGCAGATTGGTCTAACAATCTTCATAAAAAAAATCTCTCCTTTCATTGAAAGAAGAGAAGTGGCATTGACTGCTATCTAAGCTAATCACTCAGTTGATTGTACAATCATAAGTGTCCTGGCTCTAAGTCCAACTTATTTGTGCTTGAAAAGATAGCGGCGACTTATAATCATTCAGGATATTCTATTTGAGTAGAATTGCCTACTCTACTCCACGTGCTCTGTAGTATACCACCTCTCTTTGATTATACTATTATATCGAGAGGCGCACTATAGTTTTGGTGGATTTGAGTTTGGTTCTATATTTGTGTCCGCGCAACGAAGGCGCGGGGAAATGGAGGAAAGTGTGAAACAAAAATCAATCAAAACGTATAAAAAAGACAAACTTAAAAAATAAGTTTGAATAATTTAGAAAAAATAGAATAATTTAATATTATGGTTTAGTTAATTTAGAAACGTCAAAACCTGATTTCTTAAGAAACTCTATCGCTGATTCTTCTGTTAAAACTTGTTGCTTTATAGGTGGCTTAGGATTTTTAAATGATTCATAATCTGAAGGATTAAATGTCTCTCCAGTAAGAATCATATGGTATATACTGACAAGCATCATTCTTGCAATTGCGATAATGGATTTCTTGTGGCCTCGTCTCTTTTTGATACGAGAATACTTAATTCCAAAATAGCCCTCCTTATCTTTGATTGCTCCAAGAGCACACTGAACTAATAAAGGTTTTAAATATTGACCTGCTTTAGAAATACGAACTGATTTTTTCTTATTAGCACTTTCGTTGTTTGCAGGTGCTAATCCAGCCCAACAGGCTAGTTGTTTATCTGATTCGAATTGTTTCATATCTACTCCGATTTCTGAAATAATAAGGATTGCAGATAAAGTGCTGATACCTGGTAGTTGGGTGATGTGCATGAATCGATCGAACATTGGTGCTGCACGTTTCATTATTTCGATTTCACAGTTATTAATATGGACTTGTAATTCTTCCATATGAGTCATTGATTCATTCATTTTAAACCTTTGATCAGTTTCGATATTGCAGTGTTTAATGGAATCTAGAATCTTATCTTTATTTTTACACGATCCATGGATACATTTCAAAATTTTCTCATCTTCAATGATATCTGACTCAAGTACTTCTTTCATGATTGTTTGTGCAGACTTTCCAAACGGATCTGAAAATACAGAACCAATACCGATATTGGAAACGTCATACAGTTCTGATATCGATTACGTTCAGAGGAACGCATTCCAACCAATTTATAGCGATAGCGAGATATTTCTCGTAAAGCTCTTATTTCTTTGGGTGGTATAAAAAAGAAAATTTGATTAGATCATGTTTAAATAAATCACAGATCCATTTTGAATCTTTCTTGTCAGTCTTCTTCCCTTTAATTGCTTTGACATATTTTGGATGAGTTAAGTAAATATTGATTTCATCTTCTAAGATGTTGAAAATTGGAATCCAATATTTACCAGTAGATTCCATGCATGCATCAAAGCATTTATATATAATGAGCCACTGTTTAAGATTCAGTAAATCAGGGTTTAAAGTTGAAAACGTTTCTTGGATGTATTCGGTAATACGAGTTTTCTTATTAGTAATACCGATTGTAGCCACAATGATATTCTTGTGAACATCCATGCCACAGCAGATTGGTCTAACAATCTTCATAAAAAAATCTCTCCTTTCATTGAAAGAAGAGAAGTGGCATTGACTGCTATCTAAGCTAATCACTCAGTTGATTGTACAATCATAAGTGTCCTGGCTCTAAGTCCAACTTATTTGTGCTTGAAAAGATAGCGGCGACTTATAATCATTCAGGATATTCTATTTGAGTAGAATTGCCTACTCTACTCCACGTGCTCTGTAGTATACCACCTCTCTTTGATTATACTATTATATCGAGAGGCACACTATAGTTTTGGTGGATTTGAGTTTGGTTATATATTTGTGTCCGCGCAACGAAGGCGCGGGGAAATGGAGGAAATCATGAAAGATATACTTGGTGGTGTTTGTGCACCAATTGGATTTAGCGCAAATGGTATTCATGCAGGAATGAGAAAGAATAAATCTAAGAAGGATTTATCTCTTTATTGTGAGTGAAGAGTTATGTACAAAGAAATTTGCAACATATACACAAAATAAAGTAAAAGGTGCTCCTTTGACAGTTACAAACAAAGACATTTAAAGAATGGGCGTGCAAGAGCAATTATCTGTAACTCAGGTAATGCGAATACATGTAATTCAAATGGTATTGAGCTTGCGAATGAAGTATGTGCTTTAGCTGCAAAGGAATTAGGGTTAAAGGAAGATGATATTATTGTCGCTTCTACTGATGTTATTGGCGCCCTATGTCTATTGATCCTTTTAAAGCTCATATGAAAGAACTTGTAAAGGGATTAAATGTAGATGGGTCTCATGATGCATGTTATGGAATCATGACAACTGATACACAGCCTAAAGAATATGCAGTAGAGTTTAAATTAGGTAATGCTAAATGTCATATTGGGGCTATCGCAAAGGGTTCTGGTATGATTCATCCAAATATGGCAACAATGCTTGCCTTTGTAACAAGTGATGTAGCTATTTCTAAAGAATGTTTAGAAGCAATGGTACATGAAGTTGTAGATGATACATTTAATATGGTCAGTGTTGATGGGGATACATCTACTAATGATATGTTATGTGTATTGTCAAATGGTATGGCACAAAATAATAAGATTGTCTTAAAGGATCAGTCTTATAATATTATGAAGGATGCGTTATATCATATCTGTGAACAATTATCTCGTGGTATTGCGAAAGATGGTGAAGGAGCAACTAAACTGCTTACATGCAATGTCAAGAACGCGAAGACATTACAGGATGCCAAGATTGTCGCAAAGAGTGTAATCACTTCTACTTTATTTAAAGCGACGATGTTTGGTAGAGATGCGAATTGGGGTCGTATCTTATGTGCTATTGGTTATTCTGATGCTGATCTAGACATCAACAAAGTATCCGTGACATTAGCTTCACCTGCAGGAGATATTCATGTTTGTGAGAAGGGCATGGGTGTTATCTTTGATGAAGAAAAAGCATTAAAGGTCTTATCTGAAGATGAAATTGATATTAATATTGATTTGAATGATGGAATATGGGATGCAACAGCATGGGGCTGTGATCTAACTTATGATTATGTAAAAAATTAATGGGGAATATAGAACATAATGGAAGAAAAGAAATATATCGAGCAAAAATCTTATCTGAAGCTGTTCCTTATTTACAGGAATACAATGGTAAGACAGTAGTAGTAAAATATGGTGGAAATGCGATGATCAATGAAGAATTGATGAACAATGTCATTTCTGATATATGTCTAATGACTTTAGTTGGTATTAATGTGGTATTGGTTCATGGTGGGGGGCCCTGAAATCAATAAGGTATTAAAACGTTCTGGTATAGAATCAAAGTTTATTAATGGGTTACGTTATACTGATGAAGAAACAATTGATATCGTACAGGAAGTATTAGCCGGTAAAGTCAATAAGAATCTTGTAAAGCTAATAATGAATGGGGAGGCCGTGCAGTAGGTCTTTGTGGTATTGATAATAAGTTATTAGAGGCGAAGAAGATAAAAGACGAATTAGGTTATGTAGGCACTGTTACACAGGTAAACAATGAAATCATTAAGGATGCAATCAAGAGTGGATATATTCCAGTTATTGCGTCTATCGCAATGGATGATGAAGGTCATAGTTATAATGTGAATGCAGATTATGCGGCAGCGACTATTGCAGATAGTCTAGAAGCAGAAAACCTGATTGTGGTTAGTGATATTCCTGGTTTATTAAGAGATCCTCATGATGAAAAGACATTGATTCCAGAGGTATCTATCCAGGATGTAGAAAACTTAAAAGCAGAAGGTATTATTGCAGGAGGTATGATTCCTAAAGTGGATTGTATTACTCATGCATTAAAAGGCAATATGTCAAAAGCAGTCATTATTGATGGTCGTATTCCACATTCTATTCTTATTGAAATATTATCTAAGGATGGTAGTGGTACACTATTCACAAGATAACAGAGTTACATCTGTTATCTTTTTTTACCTCTAAAATAGTATATTATTAAAGATAAGGAAGGGTGAAACGATGAAAAGATTATTATGCTTATTATTATGTAGTATATTGTTTGTGGCATGTGGTACTACAAAAGAGGCAAAAAAGAAAGATACTGCAGTAGTAGAGAAACAAAAGAAAAAGGAAGCTAAGAAATTAGAAGAACAAAAGAAGAAGGAAGAAGCTAAGAAACTAGAAGAACAGAAACAAATAGAAGAACAGAAGAAATTAGAAGAACAGAAAAAACTAGAAGAACAGAAAAACTAGAGGAACAGAAAAAAGCTGAGGAAGCTAAAAGACAGGAAGAAGTAAAAAGACAACAGGCACATATGTTGCCATAAATAATAATGTGGTAGCTATTGATGCAGGACATCAGGCGAGAGGTAATTCACACCAACCTATTGGTCCTGGTGCTTCAACACAAAAGGCTAAGGTCGCAGGTGGAGCAACAGGAACTGCCACACGTATTCCTGAATACCAGACAACTCTTAATGTGAGTTTGAAACTAAGAGATGTTTTACAGTCTAGAGGGTATAAGGTTGTCATGATTCGTACAACGAATGATGTAAATATTTCTAATAGAGAAAGAGCTGAAATGGCTAATAATGCAGGTGCTGGTGCTTTTATTAGATTACATTGTGATGGTATTGGTAATAGCGGTGTCACTGGTGCAAGTGTACAGGAACCAGCTAATGGAAATCCTTATATGAGTGCAGGTAATGTGTCTGCTTCACAATCTTTAGGAAGAACAGTACTGAATCATTATTGTAGTACAACAGGTATTAGAAATAGAGGAATGGCAAGCACGTAATGATTTAAGTGGAATCAACTGGTGTAAGACACCTGTATGCTTACTTGAGATGGGATTCATTTCTAATGGTGATGAAGATAGAAAGTTAAACAACAGTGATTTCCAGCAGAAAATTGCGGAAGGTATTGCGAATGGTATTGACGCTTATTTTGGTCGATAATAATTGCATTTATGCCTATTAACTGTTTATAATGTTTTTTAGTAAGGTTATCCTTAGAGGATAACCTTGAATTTTAGAGTATATTCCTATGTATTTAGTAGGAACTAGAGGTGAAACAATGGATAACATTAAAGCGATAGAACGTAGTATTATTACAAACTTTAGAAAACCTTTATGGCGTAGATTTATTAAGGGATTCAGGATTATGAACTCATTGAACCCGGTGATAAGATTGCGGTATGTATTTCAGGTGGGAAGGATTCAATGCTTCTTGCGAAGCTATTACAGGAATTACAGAGACATGGTAAGTTTCATTTTGATTTAGAGTTCATTTGTATGGATCCAGGTTATAATCCTGCCAATAGAAAACTGATTGAAGAGAATGCGGAAAAGCTAGGTATTCCTATTCAGTTCTATGAATCAGATATATTCAATGTCGTACATGGAATAGAAAAAGAACCCTTGTTATTTATGTGCAAGAATGCGTAGAGGGTTCTTATATAATAGAGCACAGGAATTAGGGTGTAATAAGATTGCGTTAGGCCATCATTATTCAGATGTCATAGAAACAATATTAATGGGTATGATGTATGGGGCTCAGGTCCAGACTATGATGCCAAAACTTCATAGTAAGAACTTTAAAGGTATGGAATTAATCCGTCCTATGTATTTGATTCATGAAGAAGATATTATTGCCTGGGCTGAGAAGTTTAATTTAAAGTTCTTACAGTGTGCATGTCGTTTTACAGAAGAGTCTGAAGCACGTGGAGAAATTGAACATACATCTAAACGTGCAGAAACAAAGAATCTGATTAAAGAATTAAGAAAGATTAATCCTAAGGTAGAACAGAATATCTTTAAGAGTGTAGAGAATGTCAATCTTAAAACAATTATTGCCTATACTGACTGGGATGAATCAAAGAAGAGTTTCTTAGATTTCTATAAGGAGCAGGAATAATGGATGATCAGTTTACAAGATTAAGATGGGTAGCAGGTAATGAGTCTATTGATATCATGAAGACTAAACATGTTGCAGTGTTTGGCTGTGGTGGTGTTGGAGGCTATGTCATTGAAGGATTGGTTCGTTCTGGTATAGGAACAATTGATGTATTTGATCATGATACAGTGGATATCACAAATCTCAATAGACAGATCATTGCCTTACATTCTACAGTAGGTAAGAAGAAAGTAGATATTATTAAAGAACGTATGTTAGATATTAATCCAAATTTAAATATAAATACGTTTGATACATTTTATTTACCAGAGAATGCTGATACAATAGATTTATCTCAATATGATTATGTAATTGATGCAATTGATACAGTAACTGCAAAGATAGAATTGATTAAGAGATGTACAGAATTGAATGTACCTATTATCTCTTCTATGGGTACAGGAAATAAGCTTGATCCAACTCATTTACAGATTACTGATATCTATAAGACAAAGATTGATCCTCTTGCGAAAGTAATGAGAAGAGAATTAAAAGCAAGAAGAATTAAGAAGTGTTTAGTTGCTTATTCAGATGAGATTCCTGCAAAGACAGGACAGAGAACACCAGGTAGTAGTGTATTTGTGCCAGCAAGTGCAGGATTAATGATTGCAGGATATGTGTTTCAATCATTGATAGGAGGATAATAGTATGGCTAAAGTTGCAGTTTTAATGGCAGATGGTTTTGAAGAAGTAGAAGCCTTAGGTGTAGTAGATATCTTAAGACGTGCAGAGGTGGATGTAGACACTGTTTCTATTAAAGAGGAGCAGGTTGTCATTTCTTCTAGAAACATTCCTGTACGTGCCGATAAGACACTTACAGACATGGATTATTATGATATGATTGTAATTCCTGGAGGAGCAGGGGCATGGACCTTAAGAGATGATGATCGTATTATTTCACTCATTAAGAAATATGATCATGAAGAAAGATATATTGCCGCTTATATGTGCAGGACCTATGGCTTTAGGTAAAGCAGGTGTAATCACTAATAAGAAAGTCACTTCTTATCCAGGAGAAGAAATAGAAAGTTATTTAAAAGCAGGTAAATATGTTGAAGAAGAAGTGGTTGTAGATGGTCATATTATTACAAGTAGAGGACCGGCCACAGCATTTGCATTTGCCTATAAACTTTTAGATGTATTAGGTATTGATTCATCAAGTCTTAAGCATGGAATGTTGTATGATTTATACAGATAGCCTTTGTGCTATCTTTTTTATTTAGGTAAAAAAAACGATCCCGAAGGATCGTAGTATTTAATATGGTGACCGGTACGGGATTCGAACCCGTGAATGCATGCGTGAAAGGCATGTGAGTTAACCGTTTCTCCAACCGGCCAGCGGAATTGAGTATATCATAGGAGAAACGAATACGTCAATAGTTATTTTGACATTTTGATAAAGAAAATGCTGAAATTTTTTTTTGTCTTTAAAAGTAAACTTAATTTGTATATTCTTCTCTTTATATTTATAGGTTATTGTACCTTTTCCGTTATTGTAATGGTTAGAAGTAGGAGAAGAATAAGTATGCTTTACTGTAGAATAATCAGTTCCAACAGTAATACTATTCTTAAGTTTATACTTCTTAGTAAAGAGAGTGATTGTTTGGATTTTTCCATCCTTTTCTGAATATTGAATATTAGAATCAAATAAAGCATCTGACATCTTTGATGCACTCACACCAGGATAGACCTCTTTATTCTTATAAATGATTGTATAGTCCTTTATATCAGTTTGAGCACTACATGCACATAATAAGAGACATAGTAATAATAGTATCTTCTTCATATGTATACCTCCTTGTCTTTATATTAGAACTTTAATAAGAAATTGCAAGAGAAGTTTGACAGGGGAGTAACTACCGTCTAGTACAGTAAATGTAGGAGGTATTCGTTATGGAATATGTAAAATTAAATAATGGCATAGAAATGCCACTCATCAGTTTTGGAGTCTATCAGATTCCTAAAGAAGATACTAAGAGATGTGTCTTAGATGCAATTAAGTCAGGATATAGAGGCATTGATACAAAGCACAGAGCTATTTCAATGAAAGTGAAGTAGGAGATGCGATTGTGGAATGTGGTGTACCTAGAGAAGAACTCTTTATTACTACTAAAGTGTGGATTGATCATTATGGTTATGAAGAGTGTAAGGCTTCAGTAGAAGAATCATTAAGAAAACTAAAACAGATTATTTGGACTTATGTTTGCTTCATCAGCCTTTTAGTGATTATTATGGTGCTTATCGTGCTTTAGAAGAGTTATATGCGGAAGGTAAAATTAAAGCAATTGGTGTTTCTAATTTCTATCCCGATCGTTTGACAGATATTTGTATGTTTGATAGAAAGGTTATTCCTGCAGTGAACCAGGTAGAAGTCAATCCTTTTAATGCACAATGGTGTGCTCAGGAAAACATGGAAAAACATGGTGTAAAAATGGAAGCATGCAGCCCCATTTGGTGAAGGAAGAAATAATCTATTTACTAATGAAACATTAGTTTCTATTGGTAAGAAATATAATAAGAGTTCTGCCCAGGTTATGTTGAGATGGCTTGTTCAAAGAGGTGTTATTGTTGCTTGCAAGTCTACTCATATTGAAAGAATGCAGGAAAATATCAATGTCTTTGATTTTGAATTAACAGAAGAAGACATGAATTCTATTAAAACATTAGATACTAGTAATAGCTTATTCTTCTCTCATAATGATCCTAATATGGTTGAATGGTTCGACAAGATTGTGAAAGAAAGAAGAGTAAATGAAGATTGTAGAAAAGAAAATAAGAAGTGGTAGCTAAAAAGACTTCAATTGAAGTCTTTTTTAACGGATGTTATGTTTTGATATCATCTTTTGAAGCATGATTAATGGAATAATCATCATCTTTATTGTGAAAATCATAATCACTTCTAGAAGAATCCATACAAATGTACCTAATATTAATGCGTTTTTCAAGTATGTGCGATAGAAACTGTGATCTATTCTCTTAGTTGTTAAACCCATGTTATAGAGATAGTCTCTTGTCTGTTTCTCTTCTCTTAAAATGAGATACTTAAGGTAAAAATAGAAACCATACAATAATATAAAGACAACTGCAATGAATTCTATCAATACTTTCTGATTGTTGTTGATAAGAGAATTGATTGCATCATTATCTACAAATGCACCCTCTACCCTAAAACCTAATCTTTCTAATTCATTCTTTACCTGATTGATATTCTTAAGATTATCTACTCTTAATGTATAAGCATCTGGACGCCATGGAGTTTTCATGATGATATCAGTCACATCATTTGTAGTGTATTTTGAAGGAAGAACATTTTCGAATGTTACACAACCTTTTTTCACTATGAGGATCCTCTATACTATAAACGACAACACTTTCTTTGGCTTTTAAAAGTTTCCATATGAGGTGCTATACAGTCTCTAGGAATGTAAACATATGGATTTCCTGTACCGACACTATTTGTACTTATAGCTGATCCTGGTTTTAAAATTCCTCTCACAGGTAGATTCATATAGACAAGTTTAACACAAGGTGTGTTGATATCGACCCACTCATCACCATCAGATGATGTTCCCATTTGAGAAATACCAGAAGCATTATAGACAGGTATTGGAACCCATAATCCTATTTTTAACTTCTTGATATTAATATCTTCTAGTCTAAGGTTATTTTCTTCTAAGAAAGCTTCCATTTTTTCGCTTAAATAGACACCTTTATTATCAGCATGTTTAATAGTGATGTTTGTATAATCATCCCTGCTATCATAAGTTTGAAGCATAAAGATAGATGAACTACCATTCATATGACCATCAGATAGTGATATCTGATCATAGTTATTTTCTGTTGCACCATTCATATCATCCGTCCATTCTGAGAAGGTGCTATAGTGAACATCATATCCCCATGTAAGGCGTTCTATGTGACTGACACTTTTAATCTTATTATAATCCTGTTGACTCAGAGGTGTTTTTCCAGAATAGTATGTATAATAATCATTCTTATATTTTTCTTTTGTAGACAACAAGGTCTCTAGAAGCAACAGAATTAATTTTGTCTTCATAAGAAGCACTATATGTTCCATAAATATTATAACTATAAGCACATATAATCATTGTGAAAGCAATAAGTATATTCATTACTGTTCTGAAAGTACGATGCGAAAAACGAATATCCATGTTTTTATCTTTTTAGGATAGGTGCTTTTATTAGATTCTTCTCTTTGGATGATCTCTATCTATGATTAATGCACCCTCCACTTTATAAAGCGTATCAGTCGCTTGAATCATTCTACTATCATGTGATGCACTAATTACATAATGTCCTTTATCTGCATATTCCTTGAGAATATGAATCATTGTCTGTGCATAACCTGCATCAAGCGACAGTAGGTTCATCTAAGATGAGTATTTCAGGCTGTCTTATTAAGGCTAAATAAACAGCAAAGACGTGTTTTTTCTCCTCCAGATAAGCTTTTAGGATACTTATTTTCAAGAGGTTTTATACCTAATTGTTCTTCATAATCAGGAATTCTTTTACATCCTAATTTTTCTAGCTGTTTAATATGACTGCCAATAGTCATTCCTTCTATAAATAAAGGGATCTGATGAACATTTGCGAGATGATTATAAATAAACTTTTTGTTTATTTTCTTCATCAAGAGTATCTATTCTTTCACCTTCATAAAGATAAATACAGTCATAAGCAAATTGGAAGGCTTTAAGAAATGTGGATTTTCCTGATCCGCTTCTTCCTTTGATAACAGTTAAATGTCCACATTCAGCGCAGAATGAAGCATCTTTAAATAGAGTCTTTTTTCCAAAAGACACATTAAGTTGTTTAATTTCAAGCATATTAAACCACCTCATTTCTTAGTTCTGTAACAATATCAATCTTTTTGATAAATCTAGATTGCGTTATCACTCTTTCTAAAAAGAAGTGCAATTATAAATACAAAAGTAGATATAAGAGGTGCTACAAGTGAGAATATGCCTGTTAAAAGCAACATGATAATAGATATAATTGTACTAATTACTAAAACAGCACAAAGCCCAATAATGCTTTCGGTAAGAGATATATGAATCAAATCTTTTTCTCTTAAGCCAGATATTCTTAATAAAACAAGTTCGCTCTTTCTTTGCATTAATAAATGTGATTCAAGAACAATATCAATAATTATAGCTACAAGAATAATAATACCTGCAAATGTAAACATCAACATTTGATAATAGTTGTTTAAGCTATTCATCGATTCTCTATCTGTAAATGAATCATTGATTGTATAACCACTGCTTTCATAGTCTTTAAGAGCTGTTTCTAATTTATCGTATGTATCATAGCAGATTACGTATCCTATATATTGTTTATCTTTACTGTTCTTTTCATAAATGGATTTCATTAATGAATAAGGCATGTAGATATATCTTTGACTTTTTACTACATAATGGACTTTTTTAGAATTTTTAAATACACCATTCATATCAAAACTATGTTCAGTTTGATGCATTCCTTCTCTATCTTTAATTGTTATATCAAGGTTTATTTTATTGTTCTTGGATTTCTGATTGAGAATATAGAAGGTAGATTCATCCATATAGATACCATTTTGTTTATCCTGTATAGGTCTATCTATATACTTGGATAAATCATCTTCTTTGAAATAAGGCACAATATAAACTTCTTCACCATTTATATCCGTACACATCTTATATAAAGGATATGCATTCTTGTTTTTAATGTGATGAGTTCTTTGTAGTCTTGATCTACATATGAATGCTTATCTTTGTGATAATAGCTTTGTTTTCTAATTGTCCTACTAGCATCTGCATTGCCTGCTTTTTAGAGTTATGAATAATTCCAGTCATAACCTGACATGAAACAAGACTTAAAACAAAAACCATCAATAAAAGAACATACATGAATCTATAATGTTTCATATATGTTTTAACATATTCAATACAGAAATTTTGATTAATAGAAGGGGCTGTCCCTTCACCGCTTTGATCTTCTGAAAATAAAAAATCAGAAGATGAAAGCATACCATCTTCAATCATATAAGTAACATCAGCATATTCTATTGCACATTCAGAATGTGATGCCATAACAATAGTCATATCATGACTCAGTTCTTTTTAGATTTCATATATTTGTATTTCATTATCATGATCTAGAGAAGCAGTCGGTTCATCAAGAATAAGAACCTGTGGATGACTAATAAGGGCACACGCAATAGAAAGTCTTTGTCTTTCACCAAGAGAAAGTGTCATAACGTTTTGTGAAGGAGAAACATCTAAATGCATCCTATCAAGGCATTTATTTATATCATCATCCGTTAATACTTTATTATAAATACGCGCAAAATATTGAAGTGTACCTGTTATATCAAGATGAGGAAGAAGACTGCTTTCTTGTAAAAAACATAACTTATACGGCTTCTTCTATATTCATCTCTTTCCTCTCCTTCTATGAGTTTTCCATCATAGAAATACTTATAACTGCTTTTATTATCCATGAGGGCAATACAATAAAGAAGTGCAGTTTTTCCTGAACCACTTTTTACCTCTTAGAAGAGTAATAGAATGAGCGTGGGGAATACTGAAAGATGCTTGATCTAGAATAACTCTATCATAGGCGATGGTTACATCTTTGAGTTCAATCATATTATTATTCCTTTCTAAATATAACTCCCAGTAGAACTGGGAGTCGTTAAAATTATTTTATATTACATGTAGACCATTTGTCAGTTGCACCATTTACAGACCAATGATAAATCATCTTTGCCGGAATGGGAAACGTAATTATAATCAGTGCTTGAAAAATTTACTTTTTGTTCACAATGGTAAAAACTAGGACTTCTTTTTATAAGTTTTTGGACTTCCTGATTTAGTAGCGTATCCACCTTTTCCAGAATAGCCGATACTGGTTGGTGATCCTACTTTCCATCGTGTTGTTTCGTGAGTATAGTAAGTCGCTGTTACACTAGCAGAGGTTCCTGCACATGTTCCACGTAATGTCTTAGACATTGATGCAAAGATAAACGGATTGGATGCTAATAAAACATGCAATACCACTTGCTAATATTATAAATTTCTTTTTTCATAACTGTTCTCATTTAGTATTATTATATATATTACAAGAGCATATAGATTATTGAATGTAAACCCTTACATCATAAAATTAATAATGATTTAAAGCAAAAAGTAAAATTACACTTTTTAAATTATTATTTAGAGAAATTAGATAGACAGTGAATTTACTCAAACTATAAAATGTCAGGAGTGCAAACTCCTATCATTGCTTTTTGGCTTGTAAATTTTTTTTGGAGGTGTAGTTCCATATATTTTTTGATTTGTATTATAGATGAAGAGATGCTAGTTTATCTACCTTTTTGTGCTTATTTTTCTGATAAAGAAAAAAAGTATGTATATTCTATCAATATACTTATTGACGTAAATTAATGTCTTATGATAAACTATTTTTAAAGAAATCGCTTTCATTGATTGGTACAAGGAGGAAACATAAATAAAATAATATCATTTTTAATTTGCCTTACGTTAGCACTAACTTGTTTAATTGCTAATCCTGTTTATGGAGAAGATGATGGTTTTAGTTTAACTGGAGACGAATACTTAGAAATTTATAATCTGCATTTGCTAAAACAAACTAACAGTTATAAAACTGTCTACAGAGACCAAAATATTACTATGGATATGCTAAAAGCTTCCATAAAAACGTACACTTATAATGAATATTTCAAAAGCGTAAAATGGATAACAAGAAAAGGTGAAGTTTCTTTAAGCATTACTCCTACAAATAAATTATATGGTCGTACCTATAATAATGCAAATGTACTAGCAGTTCATGCAGCTACAGCCTGGAGTTTGTTATACAAAAAACATAAGTCAAGTAGCAAATGGAAAAACACAGCTAGTTTGGAGGCACAATTTAATTGCCATGTTATATTTGCAGGGCCTAATAAAACACCTTGGAATATCGAGCCACATAGAACTGAAACAAATTGGGCAATTGTTGTTAAAAATTTTGCAATCCTTAAAGAAAAAATTGATATATTTGGTGATTATCTGCGTCATATCATCGCGCGTATATCAATTTAAAGCCATCTTATAAAATCAAAGTTGAAACAATCCGCGACATCTCCCTATTTGATTCTGATAAGGAATACTTTGTCTATTTCGGTAGGCCTTCTTGTCCGAATTGTATAAAATTTCAACGTTACATTAACAATAATGATTATCGATTGCCCAAAAAAAAATTTATTACTTTAATACTGACTACTGGAGAAAAAAGTGGTCTTACAAATAAAATATGCAAGGAATTTAATGTTAAAGAAGTTCCTTCACTGATTAAAATTAAAAGTGGGAAAACTGTAGAGAAAAGAGATTTATCAAAATTTATAGAAAAAAATAATATATCTGCTGATAGGCGATTTCTTTTTATTAAACTTAAGGAAAGGAAACAAACATTCCTGTATTTAAAAGGTATGTTTCTATTATATAATCATGTCTACAACTATTTTTTACTTTTTAATTGTATTAATTTTACAGTTATTCTTATTCCTATTTATCAAGCGTAATCATAATAATAGCGTACTACTTGTTTTGATTTCTTTAGGTATTTCTATATCTCTTTGCGTTATCTTTCTGGAATACAGCTATTCTTATCGATGAATTAGGGATAAGTTCAAGTATTTTCAATTCATTATTCTTTGATACATCTATCATATTATCTTTAATTAATATGTATACTGTACTTAAAGAGAAATTGTATTAGTACTGATATTAATTTTCATTTCTGAGACTTTTATTGATTGAATTGTACGTATGTATGCACACTTATCTTTATATTATTTTTATATTTAATTGGTTTAATTTTAAAAAGAATTGATATTGATTATATTAAAATAACTATTTTTTCTCTTATGGTTGTTCTGGCATTGGTTTTGTTTAAGAAAAAAAAATAAATGTCGGAGTATCGAATGATATTGGAATTTATTTAGACTAATTAAATATGCTTGGAGGGTTACTCAAGTTATAAAAACGCCATGTGTGTGAACACCTGGCGTTTTTTTTTTTTGAACTATTAACTTATGGAATAACTCTTTGCATATTTTGCTTTTTTTCTTAAAAGCAGAGATGATTGATTATTCCAATTTAGTTGATCACTTATTATAATTGGGTTGATCAAGCCTTCCAATCTTATGAATGCATAGTGTAGTAATAAATTCTTCTAGTAGAATGCTGAAGAACCATAATAAGCATGCATAGAGAATAATAGGTATATGCATCATGAAAGTCATAAATATACTTATGATTAGTAGTATGATTAAATAGAATACGTAGTAGTAAACATAATCGTATCGTGCAAGAGATTTTAACTCTTTAATACTTAATCCATTCTCATATAGGAAGAAGTATTCATCCTTGTTGGAATCAATCGTCTTTTTGACGATGATAGATAAGAATAATCAACATGATAATAAATATTGCACATATTAACATCAGTAAACTATTCATCATTCTAGAATTAATCTGAGTGAGGTAATCAAGATTCACATTAGAATATACTGTTAAGTGAGGATCAATATCATTGATTTGTGAAAGAATACTAGATATATATTGTGCATCATCCACTCTCACAAGTAACATCTTTACATCATCAATCTCAAAGTATTTCCTATATATAGCTTCAGGAAGATAGAGTACATCATCTCCTTGAGAAGAAATAGTATTCTTTTTTGCTTATGTAGGATGAAACATGAAAAGTATGATGGTTGATGGTGATGTCTTTACCTAAATTCTTGATTGTACGAGATGCTTTGATTGTATCACCAGTATAGGATTGTACAATTAAAGTATCAGTCACTGTTTCATAGAATGGAGTGACATGAATATGTTCTATTCCATTGAGGTCTCTTCTTATATCCATTCTAATGGGCTCAGTAATAGAATCATAAGCATTCTTACTATTATTTCCATAATAGAGGCGTACATCTAATAGTTTCTCTTGTATCGCATTAATCTCATGTGAATAGTATGTACGATATCCTAATATACCTATAGTCATAGAAAGAATCAAACCAAAAAAAGTATATATAGGATTTTAGAAGAACGTATAAGATGTTTTTGTAATAAGATAAATAGTTTTGTGGTTTTCTATTAATAGAAGTGGTTTCTAGTTTTTCTATTGAACTCTTTTTTGAGAGGTACTATTTTATGATTCTGAATCTCATAGAGATCATCTGCATAATCAAGAATACGTTTATCATGAGTTGCGATAAAGAACGCATACAGGATGTGTATGAATATAATCACTCAGTAGTTCTATTAACTTGCAGTTAATAGAATCTAGAGAAGCAGTTGGTTCATCTAAAAGAAGGAGAGAAGGGTCTTTCATCAACGCAAAGGCGATAGGCGCACGTTGTCTTTCTCCTCCTGATACATGATCAGGTGTCTGATTGAGTAGATGTTCTATCTTCATAGAACATAGAATATCATTCATTCTAGTTTCATTATATTCCTGTCCGGAGAGTAGGAATGCGAATTCCATATTCTCTTTAATGGTCATGTTATTGAATAATGTACTTTCTTGATGTACATAACCGATCTTTTCTTTCCTTCTAGTAAGAGGGTCATCAATAGAATGACCCTCCATTAAATAATCACAGGCTAAAGGGGCTACAAGTCCTAATTGATTCAATAAGGTTGTTTTTGCCTGTACCACTTTTCCTTTCGATCATAGTAATGCTGTTGTTAGATAAGGTGATTAAACCTATGATTATCTTGATTGAATTGTTTACTAACGCAAACTCACTTGATGAGAATAGTCTTAAACAGAAGGAAAGAAGAACAGCTATAAATAGGAATGTAGACATAAACTGTATATCAACCATATGGATGGATTGAATCTGTTTCTCATTTAAATCAAGTTCTCTATATCTTATATATTCTCTTGATTTATTATAGAGGATTAAGAAAACAACATAGGCAATAAGACCCACAACAGTATAGATGAGAATCATCGTCTGAGTATTCTTAGAATCCTTTTGACGCATCTTTGCTGTTTGTTTGTAATCATCACTCTCTATATAAGTAACGATGTTTGGAGATATCTTATTGAGTCAATTTCTTACCTGATCTACATAACTTGCATTTTCACACTCGACTGCATAAGTTGCAGGAACATAATCAACAATATGTTCGTTTAGATCTTCATATAAACTAATTGAAACATTAGTTGTACGATATTTATTTATAATAGAGTTCGCAAAGTCATTGTTTAAGTAGACTTTAAATTCGTTGTTACCTGTGAAGTCATCCTGATCTTCATTTGATTTGATGACACCATAGATTTTAATAGATACTCTTTTCTTCTGATAAACAGGATGTCGTGTAATTACATCATAATATTTTTCTGTAATCCATTTTGATCGCCCATATCGCATAGTGCCATTATATTCAGTAGAACATACAGGTACACCTATATCCATTTTCATGGTTACAGGAAAATCTGAATCAGTTAATTCTAACGTTTTCATAAGACCTTCGCTTATATAATTTTTTGTTTTTATTACCAAACTGACCTTTTATGTAACTTGCTATAGAAATATTATCATCAGTAGAATATTCTCTACCCTTGACTGACATATATGCAAGTAAATTATCATCCTCATCATTTCTTGTATCATAATTACGAGTTGGGAACTGATAATAGCTTGTTATACTTTTAACTCCTTTGATTGATTGAATAGATTGTATTTCTTGAGGAGTCATAGAAAATCCTTGATCATATTCCATGAATCTATAACCAGAAGGTAATTCGTTTCTTGTAATGTATTTCTTGCCAGTATAGATAATTTTACTAGTCAAGTTATCCATCATAGATCTTTGTATTCTTGTTTGTCATATATAGTTCTATACCAGAATATAAAGTCATATTGATAATAACTAAACACAACAAAGCATATAAGAGGATGCTGAACTTTTCTTTCTTGCTTTTTACATGTGCAATTCTTTTTAGGGGTAAATTCTTGTGTTACTGAGAGTGATTCACCTTTGATTTCGTTATCTTTGACGCGAGTAAATTGAAGATTCTCAATTAAATACTTGATATCTAAATAATCATCAAATTCTTTGTCATGAATAGTAAGAATAATAACACGGTCATGACTATATTCTTTTAATAACTTCATGATTGAATGTTTATCTTCATAATCTACAGAAGATAAAGGTTCATCTAATATAATACAAGGACTATTAGAATAAACACTTAAGGCTATCATGATTCTTTTCTTTTCTCCTAAGGAACAAGAATCATATTTCTGTGATAAATTCGCTTTGATGTTTAAATTGTTGAACAGTTCATCTATTGTATTTTGATCATGCTCTCTATTGTATATAGATTCTATTAATTCAAATTCTTTGCGCAATGGTAAGGTCTTTTTTTAATAATGCATCCTGGTTTCCATAGAATATAGAAGTGGCATCATTTACCATAGAGTCTACATGAATCTGTTTAGAAATAATTTTTAAGAAAGTGGTTTTTCCACAGCCACTTTCTCCTGCAATACCTATCATTCCAGTAGAAGGGGCTTTGAAAGATGCACCATCGAAAAGAATTTTATTTGTTTTGTATGTAAAGTTTTTTAATTCAATCATAGAAGTTCACCTCTTTTTTATAAAAAGCATGTTAGCGCTAACATAATTATATAATCTGTAAACAAAAAAACAACAGATTACTCAAAGAATGTTTTGTGATTGTATGTGTCATAAACAAACATATATAATATATGTGAAAAGGTATTCCAATTGAATAAAGGAAGGAGAATAGCTATGAAAAAAGTCAATTCAATTGTTGGTGGTACTCTGTATTTTTTGTAATAACGGGTCTGTAAAACAAATAAAGAACGTTATTTATCTATTACAACGAGTGGATATGATAAGAAAGGGAATGTAGTAGTGAATATCTATGAATATTCATTATCTTCTAAGAAAGTGACTAAAAAAGTATACTTCTTCTAATCCGCTTGGTGTCTACTCTAAATCTAATAATGCTGTATACTATGTTGAAGAAGATAATAGTGGTGATTATCTGTATACTTATGATCTTGATACAAAGAAATCTAAAAAGTTGTCTGTTTAACCGCAATGAATCAGATTATTCCTATAGATAATAATATCTATGTATTAGGCGTAGAAAAAAGGTCAAAAAAGATCACCTCAAGCATATTTATCGTTATAATATAGAAACAAAGAAGTTCAGTAAGATTAAGGCAGAAGAGGATTTAGATTTTGATCAAATATGGTCTATGATGTTTTCAATCATGATTTATATCTATGTGCAAAGTAATCAAAAATTGAAGGTAAAACTGAATTATTGTATGCACTAGAGGAAGCAAATACCCACAGCTCTAACGGGTATTTAGATAATAAAAAAATAGACCTAAGTCTATCTTCTAATCGTATGGAGCGGGTGATGGGAATCGAACCCACGTAGTCAGCTGGAAGGCTGAAGTTCTACCATTGAACTACACCCGCAAATGAAAACGATCTTTCGATCGTATGTTGAGAAATGGTGACCGGTACGGGATTCGAACCCGTGAATGCATGCGTGAAAGGCATGTGAGTTAACCGTTTCTCCAACCGGCCACTGGCGCTTGAAGAGGATTTGAACCCCCGACCGATCGGTTAACAGCCGATTGCTCTACCGCTGAGCTATTCAAGCACTTTTTGATATAAAATGGAGCGGGTGATGGGAATCGAACCCACGTAGTCAGCTTGGAAGGCTGAAGTTCTACCATTGAACTACACCCGCATGGAATGGTGGGGAGAGACGGATTCGAACCATCGAACTCGTAGAGAACTGAGTTACAGTCAGCCGCGTTTAGCCACTTCGCTACCTCTCCAATGGTGCCGGCTAAAGGACTTGAACCCTCAACCTACTGATTACAAGTCAGTTGCTCTACCAATTGAGCTAAGTCGGCGTGTGTTGCTAAATTTTAATAAAAATGGTGGAGGTTAACGGGCTCGAACCGCTGACCCTCTGCTTGTAAGGCAGATGCTCTCCCAACTGAGCTAAGCCTCCAATATTCTTGGGATATACCGGTCGTTAGACCGATGCTTAAATGTTAGTGCCATATCCCAACCAAGCACGCTCATATAATATACCAAGTGTTATGCGATTCGTCAACAGGTTTTTTACATTTTTTAACGAAATTTTTTTATTTTTTTTATTTTTGCCATTCTATCGCACTGTGTAATAGGAAAAGTTATAATTGAATAAGTGATAAAGGAGATGTAAAAATGGCAGAATTATTGTATCAAGGACATGGAAGTTATCGCATTGCGTCTAATGAAGGTGTAGTGATTTATGTGGACTTATGCAGGTGAAGGTTATGATATGCCTGCAGATATTGTGATTGTAACGCATGAACATAGTGATCATAATCAGGTTGATCTTGTTACATTAAAAGACGATGGTGTGATTTTAAGACATGGAGATCTATTTGTGGATGGTGAATATCCTATTAAGAAGATTAAGAAAAGTAATGATTGAAGGAACACCTGCAGAAAATAAGAATCATACAAAGAGAAGAATGTGTAGGTTTTATTATGACTGTAGATGGTATTACATTATATGGTGCAGGAGATACAAACTATTATCCTGAAATGGAAAGCTTCAATGATTTAGATTATGCATTATTACCAGTAGATGGTATTTATAATATGAGTGCACAGGAAGCAAGTCGTTGTGCACATGTGATTGATTCTCGTTATTTCATTCCTATTCATACTTCACCTACACAATTATATGATGAAGATATTGCGAAAAGCTTCAAATCACCTCATGCTTTATATATAAAGCCAGGTGAAAGGTTGAAATTATAGCCCAAAATGAAAAGACCACTCGATGTGGTCTTTTATGTTAGTTCTGATCGAAATATCTGTTGAATTTGACGATGAATGTTGTAATTTGATCATCACTTGTAACAGAAATATCACCATGATGAAGGTCTACTATATTCTTAGTGATTGCTAGTCCTAAGCCAGTACCACCTGTTTTAGAGTTTCGTGATGAGTCTGTACGGTAAAATTTATTAAATAGAAGTGGGATATCCTCTGATGCAATAGTATCACCATGGTTGATGACTTTAACAGTTGCATATTTCTCATCACCGGATACTTCTATCTTTAAATCGGTATTATGATAGCCATACTTGAGTGCATTAGAAATAAGGTTATCAAATACACGGGCTAATAACTGACCATCTCCCTGAACATAGATATTCTCTTCAGGTAAATCTACTATTGGTGTAATATTACAGTCTTTAAATGAAGGATAGAACTCGTCTGTCATCTGCATGATTAATCCAGATAGATTAATCATACTCTTATTCAACTTGATATCTGCATTATCAAGTTTAGTGAATTCAAAGAGGTCATCCATCATTTCCTGTAGACGTATTGATTTCTCATACGCAATACCAGAATACTTATGTACATCTTCTTTAGATAAAGCTGTATCATCTTTAATCAACTCAAGATATCCTACAATAGTTGTAAGAGGTGTTCTTAAGTCATGGGCTACGTTTGTGATTAATTCATTCTTCTGTCTTTCTGCATTACGTTCTATATCTAATGCAGCTCTTTCTTTTTCTTTTAAGCTTTTCGCTTTCTTTTTTTCTTTCGCAAGCAATGTTTTTGATAAGACATTGATGTTAGCGGTAACAAGAGAACCTAATTCATCATCATATTCTACTTCACACTGTACACCATAATTGCCACTTGTTACCTGCTGGATAGAACGTCTCAGCTTTCTGATATATTCAATTGTGAAATCAATCAGTTTAAAGAAGATTTCTACAAAGACAATAAAAAGAAATGGCATAACATAATGCATAACGCATTTCATTAGGTATCGCAATAGGAATAATTCTATCGAATATAATTCCTAGAATAGAATAAATAAGAAATGCGACAAGATAACTTAATGTGATATTAATCAACAAACGCCATTTAAAAAAGAAGAAATAAACAGCTTTCTTAGTTTCTGCATCATAATTCGAACTTATAACCAATGCCCCAGACAGTAATAATATGTCTTGGTGTACGAGGCTGTCTTTCAATCTTTTTCTCTTAGTTTTCTAATATGTACCATGATGGTATTGTTGGCATGTGTTGCTTCTTCATGCCATATTTTTTTGTATAGATATCTTCAGTAGAGAATACTGTACCAGGATGTGAGGCAAGTAATACTAAGATTTCATATTCAATCTTAGTCACAGCCACTGGACGATTATCTACAGAAACCATCTTCTTATTTGTATCAATAAGAAGGTCATTGGCCTGAATAATAGAATTATCTACACCAATAGGCTTACTATATACCTGATAACGTCTTAATTGTGACTTAACACGTGCCACTAATTCCATTGCATTAAAAGGTTTTGCGATATAATCATCAGCACCCTTTAATAATCCTTCAATCTTATCCTGATCAGCTGTCTTAGCTGATACAAAGATAACAGGGATATTGTACTTTTCTCTGATCATCTCTAATGCCTGTAAACCATCTACTCCAGGCATCATCATATCTAGAATTACAAAGATCAATCTTGAACTTTTCAAGATCACGTAATAATGTATACGCATTATAACGCTTTTCAACATGATAACCTTCTTGACTTAAATAAATTTCAATAAGATCACAAATTTCTTTTTTCATCATCAATAACTAATATACGAGGTGTTTCCATATGTTTATCCTCCCAAGCCATATCATAATATAATTAATTAATAAAATAAAAAAGAAAAGAATTGCATACGACGGGGGAATTTGCTATAGTTTTAAAAGGGCACAAACGGGTCTTCCGTAGGTGCTTTTTTTGTTTAATATAGAGAAAGAGGTGAAGAGAATGGCAAAATTCATATTTGTCACAGGTGGTGTCGTATCAGGTCTAGGGAAAGGTTTAACAGCTGCATCTTTAGGTAGAATATTAAAACAAAGAGGATTAAAAGTATTCATGCAGAAACTTGATCCTTATATCAATGTGGATCCAGGAACTATGTCTCCTTATCAGCATGGTGAAGTTTATGTAACAGCTGATGGTGCAGAAACAGACTTAGACTTAGGTCATTATGAACGTTTTATTGATGAAGACTTAAACAAAAACTCTTCAGTTACAACTGGTAGAGTATATAGCGATGTAATTTCTAAAGAAAGAAGAGGGGATTACTTAGGCGCAACAGTACAGGTTGTTCCTCATATTACTAATGCGATTAAGGACAAGATTTATCTTTGCAGAAGAATCTTCTCAGGCAGATATCGTTATTACAGAAATCGGTGGTACTGTAGGAGATATCGAATCATTACCATTTATTGAAGCAATTAGACAGGTAAGACTCGATAGAGGCTACAAGAATACTCTTTATATACATACAACTTTACTTCCGTATATTGGTGCTTAAGCCATGAAGTAAAGACTAAACCAACACAGCATAGTGTTAAGGAATTATTAGGATATGGTATCCAGCCAGATATCATTGTATGTCGTAGTGAACATACTATTTCTGACGAATTAAAAGGATAAGATCTCTTTATTCTGTAATGTTCCTAAGGAAGCTATCATCTCTAACTATGATGTAGATGTTCTTTATGAATTACCAGTAGAATTATTAGATCGGCATATGGATGATGTTGTACTTGATCGTTTAAGAATTGAAGCTCCTGAAGCTGATTTCACTGAATGGCGTGAATTAGTTGAAAGAGTTAAGAACTTAAAGGATACAGTTAAAATCAAGATGGTTGGTAAGTACTGTGAATTCCCAGATGCTTACTTATCAGTTAATGAAGCATTAAAACATGCTGGTTACTATGCAAATAGTGAAGTTGAAATTGACTGGGTTAACTCTGGAAGAAGTAACTAAGGAAAATATCGCTTCTAAGCTTGCTGATGCTGATGGTATCTTAGTACCAGGTGGATTTGGTAACAGAGGTGTTGAAGGCATGATTGTTGCTATCCAGTATGCAAGAGAACATGATATTCCATTCTTAGGAATCTGTTTAGGTATGCAGTGTGCTTCTATTGAATATGCAAGAAATGTATGTAAACTTGATGATGTTAACTCATTAGAATTCGATAAGAACTGTATGACTCCATTAATTTCATTAATGCACGATCAGTCTTTAGAAAACATGGGTGGTACTCAGAGACTTGGTAACTACACTTGTGAATTAAAAGAAGGTACAATTGCACATAAGTTATATGGAAAGGATCTTATCCAGGAAAGACATAGACATAGATATGAATTCAACAATACATATCGTCAGATGTTAGAAGATGCAGGACTTGTTATCTCTGGACGTAATCCAAAGAGAGATTTAGTAGAAATCGTTGAGGTCTTATAATCATCCATATTTCGTTGCATGTCAGTTCCATCCAGAATTCAATTCTAGACCAACTAGAGCACATCCTCTATTCCAGGGACTTATCAATGCAAAGCACATAAAAAAGAAATACAATTAATATATTGGCATGAGGGAAACCTCATGCCTTTTGTGTTACAATAAAAGGCATGGAGGTATGGTTATGCGTATAGGACAGTCAATAGATATTCATCAGTTGGTAGAAGGAAGAAAGCTTATTCTAGGTGGTGTAGAAATTCCTTATGAAAAAAGGGTTAAAGGGACATAGTGATGCTGATGTTCTCTTGCATGCGATTATTGAATCAATCATTGGGGCATTAGGTGAAGGAGATATCGGTAAACATTTCCCTGATACAGATGATCGTTACAAAGGTATTTCTTCAATGATCTTATTAGACGAAACATATAAGTTGATGAATGAAAAAGGTTATAAGATTGGTAATGTGGATGCAATCATTATGACAGAACAGCCAAAGATAAGACCTCATATACTTACAATGAGACATAATATTGCGGAAGCACTTCATTGTGATGTGACACAGATTAATGTGAAAGCAACACGTGGTGAAAAGCTTGGCTTTGTAGGAAGAGGAGAAGGAATTGTTTCTCAGGCAGTCTGCTTACTTGAAAAATGTGTAATAGTTATGTAATTTTTAAACAAGGTGATGTTTTTACATCATCTTTTTGTCACTCAGATATCTTTTATAGTATAATGAGGAGCGAAAAGAGGTGATACTAGTGAAATGGAGGAACAAATTGATTACTGTCATTTTACTATTATTTATTTTCCTTGAATTATTTTCTATTTTTAAGATTACCACTATGGCAACTTTTGAATTGAAACAGACAGTATTTACTTATGAATTAGGACAGGAAGTATCACAGAATATTGATGATTATGTCATCTGTCCAGATAGAATAAAAAAAATCACTTACTTTAAACTTGAAGCGTGTTAACTTGAATAAAGTAGGTAACTATAATGCAAGTATTGAATATGCAGGACGTGACTATGATTTTAAGATTAAGATTGTAGATACAAAAAACCAACAGTAAAACTTAAAAAGCTTGTTTATTATGTAAATCCTAATCAGCCATTCTATGCAAAAAAACAGTAGCTGAAGTCAATGATGCATCTTTAACACAAATATATTTCTTAAAGAAAGAAAATAGTGAAGAACTAGTTAAAGAAAAGTCATATGAAAAGGTAGGTACATATATTGAACGTGTTGTAGTAAGAGATGAACAAGGTAATGCATCTTTTCAATGCGTATTAAAGTCATTGTTGCCAATGATTTAGTTGTTCCTGTGATTAAAGGGGCAGAGGATAAAGTCATTCATTTAGGTGATAACTTCAATGCAAGAGAAGGTGTCACTGCTTATGATAATGAAGATGGTGACTTAACAAATAAGATTGTTGTCACAGGTAAAGTACAGACTAATACTGTAGGACGTTATGCTCTAACATATACAGTTACTGATAGTTCTAAGAATATGGCTAAGGTTACAAGAGTAGTGGAGGTTATTGAATGATCACATATATCTTTATGGCGATATGTATAGCAGTTTTTGTTTATATTAATTATTTTTCTAAGGATAATAAAACTTCAGAAGCGATGCATTTAGGTGCTTTATATACACCTTATGTGAAAAATAGAGGAGAATATTGGCGATTTATTACATCTGCTTTTTATTCATACAGAATTTCTTCATTTATTTATGAATATGTACTGTATCTTCTATTTAGGACGTATGTTTGAAACACTACTTGGACCAGTACGCTATTTAATACTTGTCTTAGTTTCTATTGTGATGAGTTCACTTGCTACTTATTACTATTCTTATAGAGATTCTAGTGTGGATAACTCTATCACAATTGGTGCAAGTGGTTTATTCTATGGCTTTTTAGGGGCTATTATTGGACTAGGTTTATTTAAAGGTGGTGCTTTCTTTGATTTATTAAGAGGCTATTTACCTTGTATTGCGATTAACCTTGCCTTTACTCTTATGAATTCTCGTATTTCTAAGACAGGACATGTAGGTGGATTAGTTGGTGGATACCTCACTATGTATATTATGTATCTCTTAAAAGTAATATGAGAATACTAATTGATGGAGATGCAACACCAGATATTGAAAAAAATCGCTTTTTTGTGTGATAAATATGATATAAAGATGATAGTGTATTGTGATATGAATCATTTCTTTGATTATGAATCAGTTATTATATGTGATCGGGGAATGATAGTGTTGATTATGCTATTTTAAAAGATGTGAAGAAGGGTGATCTTGTGATACAGGATTATGGTGAAGCAGGTATGCTTCTTACAAAAGGTGCGATTGTTGTTCATCCTTCAGGGTTTATCTAAAAAACAGGCAGAACCCCCCACCTCAATATAGAATATAGGTGGGGGATGAATGCCGTTAATGCATCTGATAGAGAAATTTGGAGTAAGAAAAGAAATAGTATAATACATATAGGAAACTTCTTTTCCTAAATCTACAGAAAGGAGGCTAAATATATGTATCTTACAGTCAAGCGACAGGTAAAGCATCTGTCCAAGGAAGACTATCGTTCCATCAAGGAATTATGTCATATTGCAAAGAATCTTACTAATCAGGCAATCTATAACATCAGACAGCACATTATTTTTGCAGAAGGCAAGTATCTTAATTATATGAAAAGAACTATGCTCTTTTGAAGTCTTCTGATAACTATAGAACGCTTAATTCCAATATGGCACAGCAGATACTGAAGGAAGTAGATGGTTCATTTAAATCATTCTTTGGTCTTCTTAAAAAGGCAAATCAAGGAAAGCATGCACTTAAGGACTGCAGACTTCCACGCTATCTTCCAAAAGATGGCTATACCACACTTGTAATAGGTTTTGTAAGACTTAAAGGGAATAAGCTCATACTTCCATATTCAAACAGCTTCAAAAAAAAGACACATAAGGCTGTTGAGATTACTATTCCACCTATACTGCTTGATAAGAAAGTAAAAGAAATTCGTATTATACCGAAAGCAAATGCTAGGTTTTTTGAAATTCAGTATATCTATGAAGCTGAATGTATTCAAAGAAATCTCAATACAACAAATGCACTGGCATTAGATCTTGGTATCAATAATCTTGTCACTGGAGTATCAAGTAAAGGTGAAACATTCATCATTGATGGAAGAAGACTGAAGTCCATTAACCAGTGGTTCAACAAAGAAAAATGCAACATTACAGTCCATCAAGGATAAGCAGTATTTTGGAAAGAAGACAACCAACAGACAGAAGGCAATAGCACGCAGGCGTAACAATAGAATAAATGACTACATGAACAAGACTGCACGCAGGGTGATTGATTACTGTATCGATCATGATATTGGAACTCTTGTTGTGGGCTATAATGAAACATTTCAGAAGGATTTCAACATAGGCAAAAGAAACAATCAGACCTTCGTCAATATTCCTTATGGAAAGCTGAGAGACAAGCTTGAATATCTCTGTGAACTGAATGGCATCATATTTGTAATGCAGGAAGAGTCCTACACATCAAAAGGCAAGCTTCTGGGATAAGGATGTCATACCAGTCTATAAGAGTGATGATACTGAAGAATACCATTTCAGTGGGAAGAGAATACATCGTGGACAGTATAGAACAGCCAGTGGACAAGTTCTGAATGCAGATGTAAATGGTGCATTAAATATCATGCGTAAAAGTAGCGTTGTGGATGTAAACATCCTATACAGTAGAGGCGAAGTAGACACGCCTATAAGAATAAGGATTGCCTAGCAATAGGTGGAGACTTAAATATCAATCTTCTTAAACGGAAGCGTAAGCATCCTAGAAGCCTTGACTTCAAATACGGAATATTAAGTCGAGGTAGTTCACTATTGATTCCAACAATATAGACTCACTTTTAATGACACGCTATATCAATGGAAAGATGCGTAAGCATCAACTTGTCAAAGGACCAAAGAAACGTACACAAGATACAAGAAAGAGATTTTTAAAAACAATAGAGGGGATTATATCAAATGAAATATAAGTTAATTGCATTAGATTTAGATGGTACATTAAAGAATTCAGAAAATAAAATTACTGATAAAACACGTGAGACACTTATTAAAGCACAGCAGTTAGGTGCAACAATTGTACTTGCATCAGGTAGACCAACACCTGGTTTAAGACATGAAGCATTTGCACTTGAATTAGAAAAGTATGAAGGTTACTTATTATCATTCAATGGTGCTAAGGTCATGGATGCGAAAACAAGAGAGACTATGTTTGAACAGCGTTTGACTATTGAACAGGCTAAAAAGCATATGATGAAGAAAGAAACATAATCTTGCGATTATGACATATTATGATGATGCTGTTTATACTGAAGATGTAGATGATCAGTATGTGAATATTGAAGGACATATCAACGATATCGAAATTAAAAAGGCTGAATCTTTTTAAATCAATTTTAAGAGATCCTATTAATAAAGTATTATGTACAGGTGATCCTGAACATGTGGCTTCTGTATTAGAGGACTATAAGAGTGCATTCCCAGGTTTAAGTATTTATCGTTCTGCACCATTCTTTATTGAAGTTATGGCACCAAATATTGATAAAGCAGACTTCTTTTAGATAAGCTAGTAAAGATGCTTCATCTTACAAAAAGAAGAAGTGATTGCCTTTGGTGATGGATTCAATGACTTATCACTCATTGAATATGCAGGCTGTGGTGTCGCTATGGCCAATGCAGTAGATGAAGTCAAAGAAAGAGCCGATGTTGTCACTTTATCAAATGATGAAGATGGTATTGCGTATATGTTGAAGAAACTAGAGGAGGAATTGAGAGATGAGTGAAATGCCTAAAGATCCAGTGATGTTACTTAGCTGGTTAAATATGAAACTTAGAGACCAATATGAAGATCTTGCAGACTTATGTTATGACTACCATATTCCTATGCAGGACATCGTAGATAAGATGGAAGCTATTGTTACCATTACACATACATAAAATCAAATCAGTTCAAATAAGAGTGTATTACCACTCTTATTATTTTGCCTAAAATTTGTCTTATTTAGAACCAAAATAACGCGATAACGTTAAAAATATAAATATATGGAGGAAAATGAAAAATGTTAGAGCTAAAAGATTTTGAAGAAGCAAAAAAAAGAGAGTAGACGAAGTGGATCATTCCAACACCTTTGATCTATAGTCTAGCATTCTCCAAAGAGTGTAGAAATATGGTTTATATAAAACCAGAAAACTTACAGAGAACTGGCGCATTTAAAATTAGAGGTGCTTATAATAAGATCATGAAGATGGATGATGAATCTAAGTCTAGAGGACTTATTGCCTCAAGTGCCGGAAACCATGCCCAGGGTGTGGCTTATGCCGCCCAGCAGTTAGGTGTTAAGGCTACAATTGTTATGCCTGCCCATACTCCACTTATTAAAGTGGATGCTACTAAAGCATTAGGTGCAGATGTTGTACTTCATGGTGAAGTGTATGATGATGCTTATAAGAAGGCAGTAGAATTACAGAAGGAACATGGCTATACATTTGTACATCCATTTGATGATGAAGATGTCATTGAAGGTCAGGGAACCATTGCCTTAGAAATCCTCAAAGAATTACCAGATACAGATATTATTCTTGTGCCAGTTGGTGGTGGAGGATTGATTTCAGGTATTGCTTGTGCCGCTTAAGAAAATCAATCCTACAGTAAAAATCATCGGTGTAGAACCAGAAGGAGCCGCAAGTGCTCTTTTGCTGCCATTAATGAAGATCGTATCGTTTCATTAAATGAAGCAGTGACTATTGCGGATGGTACAGCAGTTAAGACAATTGGTGAAAAGCCTTTGAATATATTAAACAATATGTAGATGGTATCATCACAGTCAGTGATTATGAATTAATGGTCGCATTCTTAGTGCTAGTAGAAAAACATAAGCTTGTAGCTGAAAACTCAGGTATTCTTTCACTCACTTTGCATTAAAGAAACTCAATGAAAAGAATAAGAAGGTTGTCTCACTCATTTCTGGTGGTAATATTGATGTGCTTTCTATCTCTTCTATGATTAATAAGGGACTGATTGAAAGAGGTAGAATCTTTTCGTTCTCATTACAGCTTCCAGATAGTCCAGGTCAGTTAGAAAAGGTGGCTCATATTCTTAATGAATGTAATGCGAACGTTGTCACTGCAGACCATAACCAGTTCAAGAATTTCGCAAGATTCTCAGAAGTAGAATTAAGAGTCACTTGTGAAACAAATGGTGAAGCGCATATTGTCTCTATTATTGAAACATTTAAAAAGAATGGATTTGAAATCCAGCGTATCAATTAAGGAATAGCAATCAGCTATTCCCTTTTATAAAATTAAGTAAAAAATTTAGTTTTAATAGAATAATAATGATGTTATAATGTGAAAAGCAGATTTTTGAGAGGGGGATTTAAGTGTTAGAACTAAAGAATTTTTGAAGAAGCAAAGAAGAGAGTGGATGAAGTCATTCTTCCTACACCTTTGATTTATAGCCCAGCTTTTTCTAAAGAAAGTAGAAATACTGTTTATATCAAACCAGAAAACTTACAGAGAACTGGCGCATTCAAGATTAGAGGTGCTTATAATAAGATCATGAAGATGGATGATGAATCCAAGTCTCGAGGACTTATTGCCTCAAGTGCAGGAAACCATGCTCAGGGTGTGGCTTATGCCGCCCAGCAGTTAGGTGTTAAGGCTACAATCGTTATGCCTGCCCATACACCACTTATTAAAGTAGATGCTACTAAGGCATTAGGTGCTGAAGTGGTTCTTCATGGTGAAGTCTATGATGATGCTTATAATAAGGCAGTAGAATTGCAGAAGGAACATGGCTATACATTTGTACATCCGTTTGATGATGAAGATGTCATTGAAGGTCAGGGAACCATTGCCTTAGAAATTCTCGAAGAACTACCAGATGCAGATATTATTCTTGTACCAGTTGGTGGTGGAGGATTGATTTCAGGTATTGCCTGTGCCGCTAAACTTATTAAACCAACAGTTAAGATTATCGGTGTAGAACCAGAAGGAGCTGCAAGTGCTCTTTTTCGCCATTAATGAAGATCGTATCGTTTCATTAAATGAAGCAGTGACTATTGCGGATGGTACAAACAGTTAAGACAATTGGTGAAAAGCCTTTTGAATATATTAAACAATATGTAGATGGTATCATCACAGTAAGTGATTATGAGTTGATGGATGCATTCTTAGTACTTGTAGAAAAACATAAGCTTGTAGCTGAAAATTCAGGTATTCTTTCACTTGTTTGCATTAAAGAAACTCAATGAAAAGAATAAGAAGGTTGTTTCACTTGTATCAGGTGGCAACATTGATGTGCTTTCTATCTCTTCTATGATCAATAAGGGACTGATTGAAAGAGGTAGAATCTTCTCATTCTCAGTACAGCTTCCAGATATTCCTGGACAGTTAGAAAAAAGTAGCACATCTATTAAATGAATGTAATGCGAATGTTGTAGCGGTTGATCATAACCAGTTCAAGAACTTCGCAAGATTCTCTGAAGTAGAATTAAGAGTCACTTGTGAAACAAATGGGGAATCTCATATCGATACAATAATTGAAACATTTAAACAGAATGGTTTAGAAATTCATCGTGTTAACTAGGGAATAACGTAACGTTATTCCTTTTTTAATCTATTTTACTATTGTGCATTTTTTTGTGCTATTCTATAGATAGGAGGTAATACATATGTTACTAGGAATTGATGTAGGAGGGACTTCTGTCAAATACGCAACATGCGATGAAAAAGGTCATTTATTTGATAAGGGGTCTTTTAAAACACCTGATACTTTAGAAGATATGTATCAGGCTATTGAAACTATTTATAAGGAAAGAGATGTTGATGGTATTGCGTTAAGTATGCCTGGGGCTGTTGCGAGTGATGAAGGTGTCATTTATGGTGCGTCTGCGATTGACTATATTCATGGTCCTAATATAAAGAAGGATCTAGAAGAAAGATTACAGACACGTGTAGAACTAGAAAATGATGCCAACTGTGCAAAGCACTTGCAGAAGTATGGCTAGGCGTCGCTAAAGATAATCAGGATTGCTTCGCTTTGTCGTATGCGGTACAGGTATTGGTGGTGCTGTGATTAAGGATAAGAAGATTCATAAGGGTAAACATCTTCATGGTGGTGAATTTGGTTATATGATCAATAACTTTGATGCAGATTCACTTGAGTTTAACTTTTGGTCTCTTGATTCTACAGTCGCCATTGTTAAGGGTGTAGAAAAGAACTAGGTGAAACATATGATGGACGTTATATCTTTGATCATGCCAACGAAAATGAAGTATTCAAGAAGTATGTCAATCGTTTCTATTATGCTCTTGCAGTAGGTATCTATAATATTCAATATTCTTATGATCCAGAAGCGATCATTATTGGTGGGGGTATCTCTGTAAGAGAAGATATGATTAATGAAATCAATAAGCGTTTAGATATCATCATAGACAAAGTTGAACCAGCACGTATTAAGCCTGTTGTAAAGAAATGTGCCTTTGCGAATGATGCCAATATTATTGGTGCAATCTATCACTATTTAACAACTTCTAAATAGTAAAAAAAAAAAAACCCGAATTGCAAGCAGAAACTGGAAATAAGAAGATAAATTAGATTTTATAGAAAATGGTATTATCAGTTACATTAAGTTTAGCTAGTTCGTTAAGAAATAGTTCTTCAGAAGAAAGGTATCCAAGTATTTTTTTTTTTCTTCTGGTTTATTTTATTGTTTATATCAATAGTTGTCTCCTTATCAATTGTATTAATATCAGTTCCTTTCTTAATGAAATATCTTATAAGTCCATTGCAGTTCTCATTTGAGGCTCTGTCACATGAATGATAGGGTCTGCTGAAATAGACAGTGGTTCTTTTTTCTCTTTTGATTTTGGCTTCTGTTCTATATCATTCCATCTAGAAAACTCACTACCGTTATCAAAGGTGATTGATTTAAAGATATCCTTAAAGCTATCACCATAAAACTTATGAAGCTTGTTTATCTGCATATAAACCTGCTTTGAAGATTTAGCAGAGATAGGAATCATATAGTAGAAGCGTGTCTTTCTTTCAATGAGAGTAAGATATGCACCATTCTGTCCATCTCTAGGTCCAGTGACAAGATCACCTTCCCAATGTCCGAATTCTTCTCTATCCTTGATATATTCGGGTCTTTCTGTAATGGAAGTGCCTTTCTGTCTTTTTGGAATGTATGACTTCCAGTTCTTTTTTGTTTTTCTTCTGACCATGCGAGGAAGATCAATAGGTTTGATGGATGTTCTTCCCTGGTGGACATAGTCGTAAAATGTTTTAGTAGACACAGTCACCATATTCTTTATAATATCTGGCTGATGAAGCTTTAAATAGTTTATGGTCTCATCAATAGAGGATAATCTATTTGATTTTACTTCCTGTTCGACAAGAGAGATGAACTCTTTTGATTTTTCAAATTTAGAGTTATTTGGAATCTTATGATTCTTGGATCTCTTTTCAAATGGCCATGGCAGAAAGTTCATAATGAACCTTGAGATTGTAGTCTCTAACAGAGATAGTGGCATCCTTGATGATAGAATATATATTAGAGACAGTAGTACCTACAGTAGAAGCTAACTCTTTAATGAATTGAGTCTTACCAGTGTTACGCTTGCCAGAATGGGAAGCATTGAACTGAATCAAAGAATTGATGATGAATTCATAATGAGAAAAATTAAGGTGTTTATTTTTTGCTTTTTGTGATATATTAATGCTGTTCATAGAAATCTCCTTATAAAGTGTGGTAACTATATAATACGATTTCTATGGACTTTTTTTTACAAAAATTGAGAATAGGCTGCGGACCACGCGAATTGGGATAAAGGGGCATGCCCCTTTATCCCAATTCCTTAATTCCAGTTTCATTTTACAATTGAGGAAAATAAAAAAAAATTTTGAGTATTCATTTTTTGCTTGCTTACAATCTTAATATCGTTTATACTACAACAGAAGGAGTGAGAATATGAACGCAAACACAATTATGACAACTTCAGTTTTCGCAAACGTGTTTCCTAAGGGTTCTTATTTTCATTTTTTAGATTTCTTATTTTAAGGACATATCATCTATTGGTGATATGTCTTTTTTCATAATTGAGGAGGTTGACTATGAAAGCTTATTTAATTTTAGAAGACGGACATGTGTTTGAAGGGGAAAGCTTTGGATATGAAAAAGAAGTCATAAGCGAATTTGTCTTCAATACTTCAATGACTGGTTATGTAGAAGTGTTGACAGACCCATCTTATGCAGGTCAGAGTGTTGTAATGACTTACCCACTTATTGGTAACTATGGTGTATGTTTAGAAGATCGGGGAATCTGAACACCCATATGTTGAAGGATTTGTAGTAAACGAATTATCACGTTTAGGATCTAACTTTAGAAAGAATGAAGATTTAAATGATTATTTAGTACGTAATCATATTCCAGGTATCCAGGGAATTGATACACGTGCACTTACTAAGTTACTTCGTAATGATGGTTGTATGAACGGTATGATCACTACTCATAAGTATGAAGTAAGCGAAGTCATCGACAAGATTAAAGCATTCAAGGTACAGGGTGTTGTAAAGGCATGTACATGTAAAGAAAAATATACTGTTGGTACAGGCAGAATGAAAGTTGCTTTATATGACTTTGGTGCTAAACGTAATATTGCGAATGAATTAGCAAAGAGAAACTGTGAAGTAACAGTATTCCCAGCTACTACACCTGCTTCTGAAGTATTAGAAGGTAACTTTGATGGTATTATGTTAAGTAACGGTCCTGGTGACCCAGCTGAAGTAACTGATATTATCGCTGAAGTGAAGAAATTATCAGAAAGTGGTATGCCAATTTTCGCAATTTGTCTTGGACATCAGTTAATGGCTCTTGCTCATGGCTTCAAGACAGAAAAATTAAAATATGGACATCATGGTGCAAACCATCCAGTTAAGGATTTAGACACTAACCGTGTTTATATCTCTACACAGAACCATAACTATGTTATCAAGGATGATTCAATTGATCCTGCAGTGGCTAAGGCTTGGTTTAGAAATGTAAATGATGGCACTATTGAAGGTGTTGAATATTTAAATAAGAATATCAAAACTGTTCAGTTCCACCCAGAAGCAAATGCTGGACCTAGAGATACTGAATATTTATTTGATGAGTTTATTAAGATGATGGAGGGAAAGTAGAATGCCTAAGAATAAAGATATAAAAAAGGTTCTTGTTATTGGATCGGGACCAATTATTATTGGACAGGCGGCTGAATTCGACTATGCAGGTACTCAGGCTTGTCGTGCATTAAAAGAAGAAGGAATTGAAGTCGTTCTTATTAACTCTAACCCTGCAACAATTATGACTGATAAAGATATTGCAGATCATGTTTATATTGAACCTTTAACAGTTCCTGTTGTTAAGAACTTAATCTTAAAAAGAAAAAACCAGATTCAATCTTACCAACTCTTGGTGGTCAGAATGCCTTAAATATTGCTATGGCACTTGCTGATGAAGGTTTCTTAGAAGCACATAACGTACGTACTATCGGTACTGATACAACTACAATCAAGCTTGCAGAAGACCGTCTTGAATTCAAGGAATTAATGGAAAGAATCCATGAACCAGTCGCCGCCTCAACAGTTGTTAACCATGTAGATGATGCATTAGAATTTGCTGAAAAGATTGGTTACCCAGTAGTAGTAAGACCAGCATATACACTTGGTGGTACTGGTGGAGGTATTGCTGAAACTCCTGAAGAATTACATGATATCTGTACTAATGGTTTAAGATTATCACGTGTATCTCAGTGCTTAATTGAAAGATGTATTGCCGGTTGGAAGGAAATCGAATACGAAGTAATGAGAGATGGCAATGGTAACTGTATTACAGTATGTAATATGGAAAACGTTGACCCAGTAGGTGTTCATACTGGTGACTCTATCGTAGTAGCTCCTTCTCAGACTTTAGGTGATAAAGAATATCAGATGTTAAGAAGCTCTGCTTTTAAACATCATCACTGCATTAAATATTAAGGGTGGATGTAACGTACAGTTCGCATTAAACCCAAATACTTTTGAATATTGTGTTATCGAAGTTAACCCACGTGTCAGCCGTTCTTCAGCTTTAGCTTCTAAAGCAACTGGTTACCCAATCGCGAAGTTAGCTGCTAAGATTGCATTAGGTTACTCACTTGATGAAATCGTGAACGCCGTAACAGGTAAGACATATGCTTCTTATGAACCAACATTAGACTATATCGTATGTAAGATTCCTAAATGGCCATTCGATAAGTTCTATGGTGCATCAAGAAAACTTGGTACACAGATGAAGGCAACTGGTGAAGTTATGGCAATCTGTAATAACTTCGAAGGTGCTTTAATGAAAGCATTACGTTCACTTGAACAGAATGTATTCTATTTATCAATTCCTGAAATGGAAGGTAAAGATACAGAATACTTAAGAACTAAATTAAAAGATGTAGATGACCAGAGAATCTTCGCAGTAGCTGAAGCATTAAGACAGGGCATTACTGAAGAAGAAATCCATAATATCACTAAGATTGACTTATGGTTCATTGATAAGATCAAACATCTTGTAGAAATTGAAAATAAATTAAAGACAGAAGAATTAACTCCAGAATTATTAAAAAGGCTGCTAAGAGAGTTGAATTCCCAGATAGAGTTATTGCAGACTTAACTGGTAAAGATAAGAATGAAATTCATGATTATCGTTTAGAAAACAATATCACTTTGCATTCAAAACAGTTGATACTTGTGCCGCAGAATTTGATGCTGAAACTCCATATTTCTATTCAGTATATGGTGGAGAACATGAAATTAAACCAGATAACACTCGTAAGAAGGTTATGGTATTAGGTTCAGGACCAATCCGTATCGGACAGGGTATCGAATTCGACTACTGTTCAGTACATTGTGTATGGGCATTAAGAGCTGCTGGCTATGAAACAATCATCGTCAACAACAACCCAGAAACAGTTTCTACTGACTTCGATATCGCTGATAGATTATACTTTGAACCACTTACTCAGGAAGATGTTCAGAGCATTGTTGAACTTGAAAAACCAGATGGTGCAATCGTTCAGTTTGGTGGTCAGACAGCAATCAAGTTAACTCAGGACTTAATGGATATGGGAGTTCCTATCCTTGGTACTTCAGCTGATAGCGTAGATGCTTTGCAGAAGACAGAGAACGTTTTGATGAAGTGTTAGAAAAATGTGAAATCGATCGTCCTAGAGGGCAACAGTATTTACTGTAGATGAAGCATTAGAAGTTGCAAATAAATTAGGTTACCCAGTACTTGTACGTCCATCATATGTATTAGGTGGTGCAGGTATGGAAATCGCCTTAAATGATGGTGATATCAAGAAGTTCATGAAGATCATCAACCGTCAGTTCCAGGAACATCCAATTCTTATCGATAAGTACTTATCAGGTAAGGAAGTAGAAGTAGATGCTTTGTATGTGATGAAAACGGCGTACTTATTCCTGGTGTTATGGAACACGTTGAAAGAGCTGGTGTTCACTCTGGTGACAGTATCTCAGTATATCCACCACAGAAGATCAAGCCTGAAATCAAGGAAGTTATCTGTGACTACACTCAGCGCTTAGCAAAAGCATTACACGTTATTGGATTAATCAACATCCAGTTCATCGTATATGAAGATGAAGTTTATGTAATTGAAGTAAACCCAAAGCATCTTCTCGTACAATTCCATATATCTCAAAGGTAACAGATATTCCAGTAGTAGATGTTGCAACTAAGGTTATCATGGGTCATTCAATCAAAGATCAGGGTTATGAATATGGCTTACGACCAGAAAAAAGAAACTGTTGCAGTTAAGATGCCAGTCTTCTCATTTGAAAAGATCAAGGGTGCTGAAATTTCACTTGGCCCAGAAATGAAATCTACAGGTGAAGTATTAGGTATCGCAAAGACATTTGACGAAGCAATCTATAAGGCATTCATTGGAACAGGTATCAACTTACCAAAGAGAAAGAATATCATCTGTACAATCAAGGACAGCTCTAAAGAAGAATTCTTACCAATCGCTAAGCAGTTCTATATGTTTGGATATGACCTTTATTCAACAGAAGGTACTTATAACTTCTTAAAGGAACATGATGTACCAGTTCATAGAGTTAACAGAATTGCGGAAAAAGTCTAACACAATCTTTGACTTAATGTTAACTGATACTGTTGACTTAGTTATTGATATTCCTACAAGAAACGATAACTTAAAGGATGGTTTCTTAATCAGAAGATTTGCAGTTGAAGCAGGTATCCCTATCTATACATCATTAGATACAGACACAGGCATTAATCAACTGTCTAGAAAAGAGACATCAGGGTCCGACTTCATTAGTTGATATTACAAAATTAAAAGTAAACACCTTAAGGCTATGATTTTGCATCATGGCCTTTTTTCTATGTTTCACATGTGTTTGTTGATATAATTATGCATATACAAAGGAGGACGTAATTATGATTATTGCGGTAGTGGTGATTGTATTAATCGTTTTATATACAATCGCAACATACAATGGACTTGTTAAGTCTAAAAATAAGTGCCTTTTTGCATGGGCACAGATTGATGTTCAATTAAAAGACGTGCAGATATGATTCCTAATATTGTAGAAACTGTAAAAGGTTATGCAAAGCATGAAAAAGGAAACGCTTGAAGGAGCTATTCGTGCAAGAAACAGTTATGTAACTGCTTCTACACCAGAAGAACAGCTTAAGAATGCTGGTGAATTAGAAAAATCATTAAGCCGTTTAATGATGCTTCAGGAAAGTTATCCTGATTTAAAGGCCAATACAAACTTCATGTCTTTACAGAATGATTTAAAGGAAACTGAAGATAAGATCAGTTATGCAAGACAGTTCTATAATGATGATGTTAAACAGTATGTGAATAAGTTAGAAATGTTCCCCTTCTAATATCATTGCTTCAATGTTCCACTTTGAAAAGATGAACTTCTTTGAAGTGGATGAAGCATCTAAAGAAGTACCAAAGGTACAATTCTAATGAAACGCTTATTATCATTTCTTACAGTATTGTTGTTGTTGATACCAACTGCAGTTGATGCATCAAGCACAAGAGTAAACAATATTGGCATTACCTGCCAAATTGATCAAAATGGTACAAAGCAACATTTGTAGAGAAATGGGATATGGATGTATCGGAAGGGACAGAAGGATACAAAATATTCAATGGTATGAATGATCAGCCGTTGACACTTATTGGTGTTACTGATGATCGTGGGGTAACATACAAAAATATCGGTACATGGGATTCTGATGTTTCTAGAGAATCTAAGATTAATAAATGTGGTCTGATTAAAGATGGTGGTCACTATGAGTTGTGCTTTTTGGTCTAGGTGATTATGGGACACGTTCTTATACAATGGTTTACCAGATTGAGCATTTTGTGAATCAGTATAAGGACCAGCAGGGTATTAACTATGCTTTTATTAGTGATATGTCATTGGATGTTGCAGATGTTACTATTCATGTGACTGGTATTACACCCTATAGTAAAGAGAATGCGAAAATCTGGGCATTTGGTTATTCGGGTAGTGTGAATTTTGATAATGGTGGTGTTACTTTAAAAACAGACTCTTTGGGCAGTAATAAGATGCAGTTATTAATGGGTCTTGAAAGTAATTCTTATACATCACCTAATAAACGTCATGCAAGTGAAAAGTTTGAAGATGTTGTGAAGGATGCAAAAGAAGGATCTAGTTATTCTAGTGGTATGTCAAAAGCAGCGATGATTATGATCTTTATCTTCATCATCTTTGTGATTTTAATGCTTATCTTTATTATAGTTGCTGTTATTGTATTATCAGATTCGGTGTTGTATTTGATAATGGACGTACAATTAAAGGCAAAGAAGTAACTCCATTTAGAGAAATTCCATGTAATAAAGATATATTCTTGTTCTATTATCTAGCTAAAAAGCTGGATATTATAGGTGGTGATGAGAGTCGTGAAAACCTTGTGTCTGGATTTATCTTGAAATGGGTACGTGATGGTATCATCACAATTAGAGAAAAGGAAAGTGGCGCAATCGTCAAGAAAAAGAATTATGATATGTATCTTGATGTAGATGCAAAGCTTGAGAACAAGCAGGAAACAGCACTTTATAAGATGTTTATTCTTGCGTCTAAAGATGGTGTTCTTCAAACAAAAGCATTTCAGAAATGGTGCAAAGCAAACATTATAAGAAGATAGATGATTGGTTCACTAAAGTGGATAATGTTACAGAAGATTCTATGAATAAGAATGGTTACGCGAAAACTAAAACTATTTATAAACGTTTCTTATTCTGGAATATTCCACGTGATCGTACAGTATGGACAGATAAAGCATATGATCAATGTCTTTATGTATGGGGATTTAATAACTTCCTTGAGGATGAAGACAATATGAAAGAAAAAGTCGCCATTGAAGTTAAACTTTGGGATGAATATCTCATCTTTGCGGCAGCAGTACTTGGTATTGCGGATCGTGTGGAAAAACAATTGAAGGTTGCGATTCCTCGTTATGAAGAAACATCAACTTACAATAATTTTCCAATTTACTACTATACACATACATTTGCACATAATAGTATGAGTGCAGCTTCTTCAGCCGCAAGTGCAGGACAAGGTGGTTCATCATCATTTAGTGGTGGTGGAGGCGGCTTCTCCGGTGGTGGAGGCGCGGTGTCCGTTAGAGGCAGGATTTTTTTCTGTCTTTTTTTCTTGTAGAAGAAAAATAGTTGTCTATAATGATTGACAGGAGGAATTTATGAAGAAGTTATTTAGTATATTCTTATCAATGGTACTTATAACGGGTTGTAGTACAGCTCCTACACCGAAGAAAGAAGTATCAAACAATATCAAATCTCAAGTCACTTATATTAATGTAGGGCAGGGGGATTCAACACTTATTCAAAATAATAACCAAACAGTTCTTATTGATGCAGGACACGGTGATGGATATGAAAATGCCAGTTTGAACTATTTAAAAAGAACACTATATCAATACACTTGATGCTTTTGATTTTAACGCATTGTGATGCGGATCATATAAATGATGCAAAGAATATT